>Ga0315902_10000425_pt1 | contig 70649 bp, 95 predicted proteins | sample LakEriMetagenome_9_FD_203523 | JGI IMG/M metagenome (GOLD analysis project Ga0315902, IMG submission 203523) | Freshwater fungal communities from buoy surface, Lake Erie, Ohio, United States - Buoy 12 MA117 | ecosystem: Environmental > Aquatic > Freshwater > Lake > Lake biofilm | place: USA... | reverse complement strand
GGGGAGAAAGGACATAAAACAGAGGGGGAAATCTTTAGGGATGTTATGAATCATCTAACAAATGAGTTTGTGAATCCTGACTCATTTAAAGATCTGGAGATTAAAAGGTAATTTAGTATGAGATAGTTTTTATTACTTTCCCAAGACTATCGTTAATTATTAGTTATGGGAAGTTATTTTATTTCCTGAGAATATTTATCTTTATATGAAATACATTATTACAGAAAGTCAGGAAAAGAAATTAAAAAAATTATTTTCACAGTTACTTAAAACAAAAGGTCTTGGTGTCGCAATTAAATCATCTGGGGGCATTGATAAATTAATGGATATATTGGATATTCCAAAAACCTACCCCAATTGTGTTAACTTAGTTTTGAATGACCTGGAAATTAACACAAAACTAATAGATCACCATTATTATTTATTTGATTGTAATATATCTGTAATGTTAAACCACGTAGATAAGAATAACCCCCGTTTTACATATAGTCGACCGGATTGTTTTGATCGGATCATGGATGAGAGATATTATTTCATGGATAGAATATCAAGACTTAATACTATGGTGTGGGAGGAATATTCCGAATTCATTATTGATAGATACAAAAATGAGTTTGTTAGGAAGCATTATCCCCGGTAAACTAGAACCCCCTCTTTATATAAGACCCAAATACTGAAAAAAAATTTTTGGAAATTTTTCAAAATAATTTGACTATTAAAAAAAATACTCCTAGATTTGTATTGTGAAAAAAGAAAAAAAGGTTGGAGTATCTAATAAGGGGTTCAAATATAGAATATACCCCAATAAAACCCAGATTAAACAAATAGAGGGGGCGATACAATCCGCTAGATACGTTAGGAACCTAACAATAGACCTGGACCGACAAATATATTCTTTGGGTGGTAAACCAAATCTATCACATTTTGGTTTTAACTCACATATATCAAACTATAGGAAATCAGCACCCTTTTTAAATGATTACGACTCAACGATTTATCTTGACGAAATGAAATATTTAAGTGGTAGTTGGTCAAATTATTTCGAGAGACTAAAAATATATAACGAGAGGATTAAAAAAAATCCAAATTTAGATTTAAAAAAACCAACACCTCCCGATTTTAGAAAAAAAAATCACCCAAGACAAAGTTTCACCACACATTTAACTGGTTCTAATAAACTTAAACACGGAATAAAAGAAGATGGTAAGTTAACATTACCCAAAATAACTGGTAATATTAAAGTAGAATACCATAGACCTATTGTCGGTACACCAAAAACCTATACAATCTCCAGAAAAAACGATAAGTACTACGTATCAATAATGGTTGAATATGTAAATGAGGTCAAGAAGGTTGATGTTGAGTCTGTTGTTGGTATTGATCTTGGTGTTAAATCATTGGTCGTTACATCGGACAATGAGGTTATTGAAAACCCAAGATACTTACAAAAACATTTAAACCATTTGTCAAAATTAAAAAGTAAAAGGGATAAATGTGTTAAGTATTCTAATAACTGGAAAAAGTTAAGTAAAAAGATTAGAATTTTAGAAGAGAAAATAGCTAATTGTCGTAAACATTATCTTCATAATGTATCTAAAAAATTGGTTGGTGAGCACGACCTAATTTGTATGGAGGATTTGGATGTTGTTGAAATGACCAAATCAAATAAGGGTACCGTAGAAAACCCAGGTAAAAATGTAAAACAAAAATCAAATCTAAATCGAAATATCCTGGACTCAGGTTTTGGAATGTTACGTGAAATGATTGAATATAAAAGTGAATCCAACGGGAAACACACAATTAAGGTGGATAGGTATTACCCCACAAGTAAGAAATGTAATAACTGTGGTTCGGTAAATCAAAATCTACTTTTAACTGACCGGGTCTGGGAATGTGAAAACTGTAAAAATGTAATTGATCGTGATTACAACGCAGCGTTAAACATTCGAGACGTAGGTAAGAAAATGTTCTTTGACAATTTAAAAAATTAGGAAACAAAAAACTGGGTGGTGTGACATCCAATTTAATTGTGGTCGAAATTCACTTTGTGGGTTTCATATGACAACAAGAGCCTTTCAATTTATCATGTTTCCTAAATACACATTGTGTATGATCCTTATTTGAAAGGTAATCACAACCAGTCATGATGAGATCAACATTAGATCCAAATTGTGTATGATCCTTATTTGAAAGGTAATCACAACTGGGGTCCCCAAAATGTTGAATTTTTCATCATTGTGTATGGTCCTTATTTGAAAGGTAATCACAACACAATGGTATTATGGATGTTCGGACAAGTTATTGTGTATGATCCTTATTTGAAAGGTAATCACAACTTTGGATATAATTGTACAATTTCCCATCGTATTGTGTATAATCCTTATTTGAAAGGTAATCACAACATTATACAGTATATAATTCAGTATTTTTAAATGATATATTGTGTATGATCCTTATTTGAAACTAGAAATATAACCCCACCTCATCGGTGGGGTTTTTTATTTATTATTATTTTTATGATATAAAATTTGGTTAATTAAAAAATATCCACTATATTTGTTTTCAGTATTAATAAAATTAAAAATTACATAATGGGAGAACTTACAGCAAAAACAGAATTAAAAAGGAGTTTACGGAAATTAATTAATCGTCATCACACAAAACATGTGGTTGACTCTATTGGTGGTTATGAGAGTTTAATAGAGATTATGGACATACGTTCATTGAGTGACGTTTTAAACTTATTTAAAAATCTCCGTCCGGTTAAATCGGAGCAATATCCAAATTACACATATTTGGTAAATGATAGTGGGTACCTCTTAATGGTCCACGATAAAGAAGGGAATCATATTTCGGTGGACATACACGCTTGGTTAATTTTTGACAATTTTTTTGACTTTGATGTGGAGGAAATTCCGGAAATATTAAACATAATTGGCTCTTGGTTTACCAAAATTTATGGTTTAAATGTAGAACATATTGGTCCTGAAATTGACTTTGGTTACGATTTGGGTCATAGTTCAATAACTAGTACTGACCCTTTATTTAATTAATTAAAAATATTACATATATTTGACTTAAATATTTTAATCATGAAAAAAAACTTTAAATTTAAATCCGAGTTCTTAAATGAACAAGCGTCTAAAGGGTACGTTGGTGTTGTAGAGCTGAACTCAGCGGCCGAATACGTTTATAAATCAATGGTCGGTATTACCGGTAACTGTGTTTCAGTTATGTTATTCCCAAATAACGATAATTATGAAACGTACTTCTACGATAAATCCCTTAAAAATAGAATGATCTATCATCTAAAGAAGGAAGGATTTGTTTTTTCATCCGCTACCGGTCAAGTCGGGTATTATATGAAAGGAGTTAAATAATCTCGAACCCCACCTCATCGGTGGGGTTTTTTGTTTTATATAATATTTATTAATATGAAAAAAATTATTAGACTTACAGAAAGAGATTTAACAAGACTTGTTAAAAGAATAATTAATGAATACGGTTATCCACGTATAGGAGATGAAAGATTATCTTGGGAACGTCTTGGGGATGAATTATTTGGTGAAATTTATAATATAACTGACACTTCCAATAGTACTGAAGAATTTAAATCAAGAATTGATCAGTTTTTTGAAGATGAAAAAATAAACCTTAAAAAATTACCAGAGGAAACAGTAAATGATTATAAAGGTTTTGTTTCAGATATCATTAGACTTTGGTCATTTGAGGATAAGAGTAGGAAGTCCTAATTTTTATAAATAAAAAACTATGAAAAAAATTATAAGATTAACAGAATCAGATTTAACAAGGATTGTTAAACGAGTGATTAAAGAAAATAAGGAGGGTCTTGAAAGGGAAGCTCGTATAATACTTAGTAGACTTGGGTATCGTATGACCGGACTTAAGGAAGATACCCCCAAGGAATTATCGAGAAAACTTAGACAAGAAAATAAAGATAGATTTGGCAATCACGAAGAATGGGAAAAGTTAGCCGATAAATTGGAAGATTAATTACACAATATGAAAAAAACTATAAGATTAACAGAATCGGAGTTGACAAGACTTATTAAAAGGATTGTTGAAGAAAACAATGAAGTTAAGGAAAATTGGATTTCCAAAATGTTTAAGAAAGAAAAACCGGACGACTCAACTCCAGTTGAACTTTCCAAAAAGGAGAAGGTTGATGAATTAACAAAAGAATTAAATCATTATTTGTACTTCTATGACTCAATGAACATAGACCCTCAAGAGATTGGTTTTTATGAACGTGAAATTAAGGATCTAAAAAAGAAAATTAGAGATTTAGGTTATTCTTATAATCGGAATGATGAGAAATCATACCCTAAATTTTGATAAAAAAACTATTTTGACTACCCCCACCTCATCGGTGGGGTTTTTTATTTATTATTATTATGATATAAAATTTGGCCAATTAAAAATTATCCACTATATTTGTTTTATTAATCTTTAAATTATTTAATATGCAGTTAGGAGGTCCCCCAGTTAGAGTTCGTTTGAACGTAGATTTAACCAGATACGATTCTCGTTGTGTCGAAGGTTCATTAGGTACTACGATTCCAAACCATAAATTTGGTTTATATGGAAGTTTTGATCATTTTGTGGCCGTTAGATTTGACAATGGTGCCGCTATGGACATCGCTTACAGTAGTTTGGAGATATTTGATGACGAGGAAATAGATTCTTTGGTTTAATCATTTTATATTATTTTGTGTGTTTAAATCCCCCCCACCTCTCATCGGTGGGTTTTTTTTTATTTATGATATATTTATATATAAAATAATATTATGAAAAAAACTATACGTCTTACAGAATCAGATTTAATACGTCTTGTTAAACGTGTCATTCGAGAAAATCAAATGGATATGTTCCCAGATAATAAGTACGATTCTAAACTTAAATCACTTAAAAATAAAGTAAGAACAACCCACAATTATGATGAATTTATTGATGTTAACGATGAAGTAAGTAATTTGGAACAAGAAATTCAAAATGACTCTCAGTTGGATCAAGACCAAAAGGATAATTATTTAAATCAATGGGAAGAACTTCTTGATTACTCAATGAGGAAAGGTGTTTCTCTACAGGGACAGAAATCAGGTGATTATGATTATTACGAAGGTGATATGTATGCTTCTCACGGAAATGAGCGTTGGATTAATAAACAAGGTCTACCTGGTAATTATGAATTTAATGATGATGAGTTTGAGGATGAAGAATATGGTGAAGATCAATTTGATGACTTTGTAGATAAATATGGTATGAAAAGTGCTTCAAGAATGTACGGGACAAATCCTAAACAATATTATGACCGGTACACAGCAAAAGGGCAACCACTAAAAATTAAAAGAAGAAAATAAAAAATTATATATTGAGTTTAATACCCCCACCTCATCGGTGGGGTTTTTTTGTTTTATATAATATTTATTAATATGAAAAATATTAATGAAGAATTGAATTATGTGAAATACCTTCTTTCATATCAAAAGGGTAGGGTGATTTCCGAACAAGTTACAACACCACCAACAGAGTATAACGTAACAAATTTACAAAATACACCAGACAATGCTAACACACAATATATGTGTTCAGCTAATGATGAAAAATTAATTGACACTATAGACAACGAAGTTAAAAGTGCTGGTGATATCCAAAGACTCGTTAATGAAGCGTCTAATTTAGTTAGTATCCCAAATGGGTCTGACCAAGATGGTGATTATAAAACTCAAACTAAAACATTAATAAATGAAATACAAAAATTACCAACAACAAATTTAGAAAAACTAACAATTGATGATCTTAGAAAATTAATATCTGAATTTATAAAAAAATTAAAAAAGCCTAGTATAAATCAACCGGGAGTCGAACCTCCTAAAACAGAAATATCAGAACAAGATCCTGACCCATATGAAACAAATGTAATACAAAGAAGTTTCCCTGATTTATATCCTTATTTACAAAGAATTAAACCTTGGATGTGGATTACTATGGCTGCTTACTTTATTTGTGTTATGTTGAGGTGTTTAATCTATAAACTTCAGGCTAGTATAGGGTTTAAATGTGCTTCAAAATGGAAAAAATCTTTTATTGCCGCCCTTACCCAAATACTTTTACTTGATTTCAAAAACCTTAAAAATAGGAAAAACAATAGATTGTATGGTTGTAACTGGATTCTTGGTAGGAAAGGTGTTTAAGTAATTGTTATTTTATGATATATTTATTAATATGAAAAAAATTATTAGACTTACAGAATCCGATTTAACAAGACTGATTACGAGAATTGTTAAGGAAAATAGGGAAATGGATTATGACTATTCCTATGACATACAATCGGTTGATTGTGGGAGGAATATTAGAAGTGGTCACGTTGACATTGATGATGAAACAATTGTGATTAGATATTGTGAGGGTAACGAGGAGGATCTTGAGTACCTTAAAGAAAAAGGTAGAAGACTACTTCACTCAACTAACTCATTGTTTGAGGATTATAGTGAGGATGGTGACATGAGTGATGACTATTATGGTATGGACATGGAGGGTGACGATGAAAACCTAGATATGGACCCACTATCACAATTCACACCTGAAGAATTGAATAAAATATACGATACGGTATATAGGTTGTCACAACCTGGGTTTTTTGAGGAGGATGAAGCAGAATCATACCTTTTTTATACCGTAGCTAATAAGGATGAGAATCTATACAATTCACTTGTTGATTGGTTGGAGAGAAACGGACTTGATAACCCTAGACTCAGACACGGGTATAGATAATTAACATATATGAAATACATCATCACAGAATCTAATTTAAAAAACCTATTATCAAAATCATTTTTAGAACATGGGTTTGTTGAGACCATGGAAAGAATGAGACTAACATTACCTCAGATTTTTAAAATTTATGGTGATCACAAGTTACCAAAACTTAGTTGTACTGATTTGTATGAAATATGTGATTCCGTGGTAAATTCTGGATCCGAGTCTATGGAATGGTGGGGTGGAAGTAAGAAAGTAATGAAATTAGAACATAAATGGGGTGATTATGTGGTTAAAATTTACCCTGGTGGTTATGGTGAGACGGTATATTTTAAAGTTACAAAAATAAGTACCGGTGATGTCCTTGATGGTGTCGCGACTCCTTATTGGGATGGGAATTGTTTTTTACCGGTTGACGTTGATCTGTACATCAAAAAAGGTGTTATAACCGGGAGACCCCTAGATGAATATGTGAGATTTGAACTTAAACAAGATTTTGAAACATTTAAGGATATAATAACTTGGTTAAACGTAACCTACGTTTCAAATATACTACATATGTGTCGTCCGATATTTAAACAAATGGAATATGAAAATCAATTTTTATAATATTTACTAGTATGAAACAAACTATAAGATTAACGGAGTCTGAATTAACTAAGGTTATTCGTAGAACAATAAATGAGATGAAAAAAGATGACAGCCCTAGGGTAGCTAAGAGTAAAACTGAGTGGTGGGACATGGTTAGACAGGATCTAAGTAAATGGAATTCAAGTAACGATCCGGACGATAGAATGGGTATCCAGGATTGGATCGGTGAAGTTGGTCCTAACATCTACGGATGGACCGCGTTTAGGGATAGTTACGGTGATTGGGATGTTAGATCCGATGAGGATGACGAGGATGACGATTACGACGAGTATGAAGAATATTAAATAAAAAACCCCCACCTATAAAGTGGGGTTTTTTTATTTCCTTTTAATATTTATCACTTATATATAAAGTATGAACAACGAAGAAAAAGCACAAAAGTATACCCAATTAATGATGGAGTACACACGAACCCAAAACAAAATCTCATCAGTAAAAGGTGAGTCATTAGATTTAAATGAGAGTCAATTAAGGGAGGTCCGAGAATTGGAAAATAAATTAAGGTCTATTATGGAAACCGCTTCCCGTTTATAATCTAATCCACCACCCACTCGATTTGTTTTTTTTTACTAATCAATGTATTTATAAATAAAAAAATGTTATGAAAAATACAATAAGACTTAATGAAAGAGAGTTAACAAGACTGATTAAAAGGATCATCAAAGAAAATGAAGAATCTATGGGTGATGAAATGTTCGATGAAAGAATGGGTGGGGACATTAATAAAGTTATGGACTTTGGTTATGAGATGTTAAATAATTACGCTCCAGATGGACCAAGAAATCGTAGACAATACGAAAGAGCTATTGACCAGTTAGAGAAGGATTTTAATTATACAATACGTAATCTACGAGGAAATATCGGTATGTAATATATGAACATTTTTAGATTTAAAGAACTACTTGAGTCGAAATTAGGTAATGTTAAACCATTGTTGATGGAAGTTACTTCGTCTGAACAAAGTCAAGAAAAGACTAGCATTAATAATCTATTTTCTAAATTTGTGAATCTTATTAAATCTGACAACAAAATTAAAAATTGGTCGTTAAATATTTTTAAAAAGGAAAACCCAAGTCAAAAAGAGTTACTTGATTATATAAAAGGACCCAAACAAACACCTAAGAGTTTAACACCAACGACACCACCAGCTGTTACCGGTCAAACATCCGGATCAACACAAACAAATCTAACTGAATCCACAAATGTGGACCCGTACACCATATTTACAAACAATAAGGGACTTTTAATCCAAGAAGTAAATCAAGTGATACAAAAATATATAATACCAAAAATAAACAATTACCTAAATTCAAATACCAATAAATGGTATGGTAGCTGTTACGATGTTTGGCCATTTGGTGAAACATGTTTTGGGGTTCACCTAACGGTTAAATTTAATGGGTTAATCTTACAAAACGTAACATTAACCAGGGGATCTGGTAAAGTAATTGTAAAATATAGTGGTTACGCGAATATATACGCCGGTTTATCCCTTGACAATTTCATACTAGGTACCCATACAAATTTTTATCCGAAAATAAATGGAACCCTAGAAATTATTGGGAAGGAAAAAATAGTTATCCCACCACCAACTGTTAGTTTGTGGACCAATTGGGTAGACGCTGGGGTTGTATATGTTTATATTAATGATAATTTTTTAAAAATGCACAACCGATATGTTGGGCCATATGAGTGGAGTTTACCAATTCAGTATTATGTAAATAAATCATTTAAGGAAAAGGTTATTTATATTCAAAAAGACCTACCAGGATTGTATCAAAAATTGTAATAATTATTTTCAGAGATATTTATTATTATGAAAAAAATAATTAGACTAACTGAAAGTGATTTAACAAAGATTGTTAATCGTGTAATTAAAGAAAATAAAGAGTCTCTTGAAAGGGAGGCTCGTATAATACTTAGTAGACTTGGGTACGGTATGATCGGACTTAAAGAAAATACCCCCAAGGAATTAGCGAGAAAACTTAGACAAGAAAATAAAAATAGATTTAGTAGTCACGAAGAGTGGGAAAAACTAGCTGATAAACTGGATAGTTAGATAAAAAATATTATGAAACGATTTATTCTTACCGAAGACGAAAAAAAAGACATATTATCAATGTATATGTCTAAACGAATTGTTAGTGAACAGGAGGTTGGGTCAACAGATTCAACCCCATCAAATACCGCAACAACCCAATCAAATAGTACTACAACCATGAATGAATTAATGGGTATGAAGTTGGGTCCACTAACTAAGGACAAACAGGAAGTAACAAACTCTAAGGAGTTATTTGGGATTGATAAAGGTACCGTAGAATTAATACATGATAGACGATTTCCGGGTTATTTTTACATTAAATTTATAAATATACCAACCACACTTAGAACAAAACCAGATCAATTTGTCGCATACACAAAATACTTTAAAACTGAAAACACAACCGCGATAGATCACATTAAGGACGTTGTTGAGAAACTTAAGAACGGGAATATAACCGACTCTGAACTAAATCAAAATTCAAAGTATTTAAAAACATTTTTCGATTTTTATAAAAATAATAACCTAAACGGTTATAGTGAATCGTTCATTTTTGATGTTGATTTTCAGAATTGGGGTATTGACTTAACTATCAGATTTAATGGGGATAACTTTAAATCTATTTGGTTTAAATCCTCTAAAGATGGGGGATCTATAGAATATTGGGATGGTTATAAATGGTCCAAAAATGTTAAATTTACTTTAGATGGTAATACCATCACTTTTACAGAAAGAAAAGCTAAAACACCAGCAACTGAGACATCTAAATTAGAAGATATATCGGAAAATGACTTATACTTAAAAAAAGGATCTAAAGGGGTTGGGGTTATGGAACTTAAGAGATCACTAATAATTTCAGATAAAATCGGTGACGCCCAAATAACATCTGATATGTCTGGTTGTCAATCGGATACCAACAAATGTGATAATGTTTTTGATGATACGACCGATTCCGCTGTGAGGGAGTTTCAAAAGTCTTCCGACTTAAAGGTGGATGGTATTGTTGGTCCAAATACCGCTTGGGTTTTAAAAAGTTATCTACCAAAGGGTAATCCGGTTACGAATTATTCACCATCAAGTACTACGAGTTCATCAACAACTCAACAAACAGACCAACAAAATAATTCACCTTCGGTATATTAATTTTCGATAGATGAAAATACTATTAAATGAAAACCAACACAATTTAGTTAGACGAATTGGTCGAGTTGAGGATAAAATTGGTCTGTCTCTTATGAGGAACGACGCATGTGAGTATTCCAGGTATGAACAATATAGAAGAGTGGTAATTAACGACGCTATTTCGATGATGACACATGATGAAGACCGAAGTACATATTCGTTTGACAATTTGAGTGCTAGTGATCTTTTTAATTTTAGGGATCAACTCATACCATTGTTTGATGAAAGAATTAGAAATCATTATGACAAGTATGGTGATGGGGATTGTTCCGATGACTCTGATGTTATGTTAGAATCACAAATTGATAAGTTGAACTTAAGGAGGAGGTACCAGGAAATAAAATCTTGGGTTAAATCTGATTATCAGTATTTATTGAGGCAAGAGTATTACCCTGAAAACGCGAAAGAGGTTGTAATCGACCACAGTGCGTTCTCATACCTGGATAATTCGGACAATGATCTTAAGTTCACCGATGAAAATTTATACAATTTAAGACAATTCATTGAGGATAATTTTGAAGATTTGATTACGGAGTCACAAGTTGGGGTCTTTGGGTTGAGAAGAAGACTAATACATGACCCCGAATACTTGGCCTTAATGAAGGATATCATAGCTGAAGGATTTGATTATACCGATGTTTGTGACTATGATTATGATGGGGGATTCAAAGAATTTTTACATGAAATACTTAACGGGTCTTCTATAACGTTTATTAATACATTTCCAGAATTTACTAAACTTGATGATTTACAAATAAATGAAATTGACAACTTTGTTTATTCATTTATGGAACAAAAGTTTGGTAATTCAATTAAAAGATCTTATCACGATAGGTTGGAATTGTGTAACGAGGATTAAAATCACTATTGACAAATCAAATTATTTTATCTATTCATTCTACATAAAAAATATATTATGGAAAAAAATTTAATTATTGACTCAGCTCACTCTGAGGTAGGATTTAAAGTGAAACATTTAATGATCTCAACAGTTAGGGGTAATTTTACAAAATTTGATGGATCCCTTAAAGGTGAAATGGATAAGTTATCTGTAAACTTTACGTTGGACACCAATTCAATTAATACTAGTAATTTGGATAGGGATAATCATTTAAAGTCACCTGAATTTTTTGATTCGGAAAAATACCCAAGTATCTCATTTGTTTCGAATGGGTACAACGTTGGTGATGAATCAATCACTGGTGATTTAACAATTAAAGGTGTAACTCGTGTAGTCACATTAAGTTCTGAATACAATGGTACCAGTGTTGACCCGTGGGGAAATAGAAAACACGGATTTGAGTTTTCTGGTAAAATAAGTCGTGATGATTTTGATTTAACCTGGAACGCTCCCCTTGAAACCGGTGGTGTTTTGGTTAGTGATGATGTTACTTTAACTATTGACTTACAAACTTTGGAGGTAGTTACGGAAACTGTAGAATCAGAACAATAACAATTTATTAAAAAAGTGATAACCTCATCCTTTCGGGTGAGGTTTTTCATTTTTAATGATATTTATTTATACAAATAAAAAATTATGAAAAAAGTTGTTAGATTAACTGAGTCAGATTTGACTAGAATAGTAAAAAGAGTTATGACTGAAGGGGTTGTTGAGGACCTAAGTAAAAAAATAAAAATGACCTCAAATAAATTTCCAGGTCAAAGATCATTAATGTATTGTGCTAGAAAAATGTCCACAGCTAAGGAATTCCAAGATTTTCTTATTGACTGTGGAACAATGATTTTGAGTCCCGGTTTTGGTACCATGGCTTGTACATCACAGATATTATCACACACTGATGATATTATAAAAATTACAGCTTGTGTTGTTAGTTGTATTGACACTGGTAAGTACGGTGGACAAAGCTGTGCAGCTCAATAAATTCTGAATTTATTTAAAACCCCACCTCATTAGTGGGGTTTTTTATTTCCTGGGGTATTTATTTATATGAAAATTATCATAACAGAAGATCAAAATAATAATCTTAGACGATATGTTTTAAGACGAATTAATCAGTTTGTTGAAATTGTTGAGGATCAGATTAATGGGTATGAGAATAATTCAGATCAACCTTGGTGGTGTTCAGTGTTTAACCCAGATACTTTTTTGGATAATCTTAGGGATAGGTCGATTGAGGAATTTGTTAATGAGAATTGGGATTTTTTTCACGATAATACGGAAAATGGTGGATCTGATATGGATCTATCGGTTTTAAATAAACTTGTGGATGAAAATTACGGGAATTATATTCGAAATTTATATGTTCGTAAATGTAATCAAAGTAGGTATTAATTTGTATTTATCATATATGAAAGAGTTTATTAGAAATATATTAAACGAGGAGATTCATGATCAGAGAAAACGAATGATTAAAAAAGTCTGGGACTCACAAAAAGAAGCTACCCTTATCCCAAAAATTAATTGGACTCGGTTGAAGAAGATGAGGTTGTGGGATCCACAGGAATTTGGGTCGGAAGAAGAAATACTTAATTTGTATAATGATTATTTAAATCTAAATGAAGAGGAAAGATATAAACGTTTCGATATTGAGTTTACTGGTCAGGAACTTGACGAGACCTTCCTAATTAAAAACGGATTCCAAACTAATGATACATTTAAGTTTAATATTATCGGAATAGATAGAACCCAAAGAAAAAACTCTCTATATCTCGATGTTGAAATACATATAGGTGATTTATATGACTTTAAAATATATTCAACAGAGGAGGGTGGTTATGTTACATCACATGAAGAATGGTCGGACGATGAGGATTACTGGGAATGGGATAACTGGTTTAGAGGATCACTAGAGAGTATTTTTGCTGAGTATCTGGACGAATACGGTATTAAATTTACAGATGTTTACGTATCATATTAATAAACTTAGATATTTATAAATAAATATTGTATGAAAAAGGTAATTAGATTAACCGAAAACGAATTAACCAGACTAATTAAAAGGATGGTTACGGAAATGGAAGATGAGTCATCTCTTAAGGACGCTGATAAAAATTGGAAATCAAATAGAGATTCTGAGGAAACATTTTCATCTTTCGATGATGAGAATTGGTTTAATGATGAAGACGTAAGTGTTAAATTAGATGATGTGGATTTTGATGAGGAGGAGTTTGACGATTTTGACAAATACAGTGAAAAATATCCTAAACAGTCCCTGAATAAATTTGGTAAAGGTCCCCACTCAAAATCAATGTTTGACACCTATAAGGATAAGAAAGGACCAATGAAGGTTAGACGAAGAAGATCTGAAGATTAATTACATGAAAAAAGTAATTAGATTAACAGAATCGGAATTAATTCACATGATAGAACGTGTGGTTAATGAAAAATGGTCCGAAAAATATAAAAAATCAATAAATTGTAAAAACCCCAAAGGTTTCTCCCAGAGAGCTCACTGTCAGGGTCGTAAAAAATAATAAAACCCCCATTTTAGGTGGGGGTTTTGTTTTATAATTGTTTAATTGGTCCATCCGAACTAGATAAAACCCAGACAGATAAATCACCGTCGTTTCTATCAACATCTCTAACAATAAATCCACTGCTAGGGTTAATAACAATGTCCATATTAAAATTAAGAACCTGACTTATATAGTTTGTCTCAGACCCAAAACCATTGACTGGGTTTTTGATGGCGTCCCCAATTACATTTTTAACCCCCTCCTCAAGTGGGTACTTAACACTGTCGTCAATAATAACACGACCACCATCATTTAAAAATATTGTATTATAATCAACAGGTTTTATATTAGTTGGGGTCTCGTTAGTGGACTCCGAATTTACCATTGTTGATATTTTTAAGTATACCGTGTTTGTATCTATTGATCTTAGATACTCAACAACCTCCCCCTTATTGATAGTTAATCTGATGGTATTTGGAAAAAACGGTCTAATGTCTATTGTTTCACAAACAGTAATACCTTTTCTAACTCTAACCTCCTCCTCATATTTTAATGATTCCTCTAATTTTACATTAAGTAAATCCAATTCCTCTTTTTGTTTTTCAATTACACCTCGTAATACTGACATTTCTTTTTCTAGTTCGACAGTTATTAATTTTTTAGTCTCGTCAATTTGTTTTTTTACCAAGTTTAATTCTAAAATTAGTAAGGATTTTTCTTTTTCATTAACAGTCTTATCAATTCTTTCTTCCAGGTCTTTAGATTTTTCTTCTAATTTCTTCATTAATGAAATTGGTTTAGATAAATTACTAAGTCTTAATTCGTTTCGTTTAATTGAATTTGTAAGTATTGGTATCTCTTTTCTGATTTTACTAGATGGTACGTACTCCATTTTTAATTGTTTTTTTTTATGTTTATTTTTTTAATAAATATTAAATTGTTAGGTAAATGAACATTTAACATATAAGATATTTTCATATATTTATTAATATGAAAAATAAATTTAAACTTTTTATGAGATTTGTATCTCTGTTATCGTGTGAAAAACCATACGCTAACGTACAGTGCGATGAGGGTAACATTGAATACGTTACATTTTACTGTAATAGTGGTGATAAAAGTATACCACAAAACATGACAGATTTACTAACAGATGTAGTTGAGGGTTCTGCTAAAGAATTGTATGATGAAGCTAGGTATTATTTTGATGACGAAATGAGTTCATGGTCGAATTTTGACGTTTATTTTGATAAAACAACCATGAGAATTGGGGGTATGAACGTAACAACTTATGGTACTGAAGATACCGGATCATATTATGAGTTTGGGGATTACGAAGAAGGTGACTCTATTTATGACACATTTATTGAGGTACAAAAATTTTTAGAAGAAATCAACTCAAATGGGGTTGTTATTGATTATAGTGGTGGTGGTGACTCAGGTTATGTGGAAGGTCAGTATCAAAGTAAGAACGGATCGGGGGATGTACCAGCGGGAATTGAGGACATTTGTTATAATTTACTAGAAGATTTTGGTGGATGGGAAATTAATGAGGGATCACAAGGAAAGATAACACTAACAAAAAAAAGTATCGACATAGATCACCGGTGGAATACCGAAGAGAGTGAGTTTTTTGATCACGAAATAACACTTACAGTTGATTCATTCAATGAGTAATAAGGGTGACTTCGATAGAAAAGATTTGAATACATTCAAGATGTTAATGATGTATCTTAATCCTATTGGTTCCGTTGGGACTAATGTTGACATGTATTGGGATGAGATTGAGTACTTCGATGATGTGTTTTTTAGTACAACCGGTGACCAGGTTAACCCCCCAAGAATGTTTAAACAGTTTTTAGAAAAAGTACTTTTATCTTACGGTAATTTGTTGTACCAAAATACAAACAAACAGGACAATACATTTGTTTGTGATATAATTATAAATCCGTCAGATAAAGAAATCATACTCACACCAAAATACTGGAACTATGATAGAAAAAAAAATAAAATACCTTTACCAAAAGATTCAGATCATCATTTTAGAGATATAATTAAGAACAACATACCCACACTAAATAGTGGGATACCTTATTCACTTTATATTCAGTTTTCTGGTGAAGGTATGGATTTTAGAGTGGGTGAAGTATTACTACATTCAGAAGGTACTACGATCTCGGTTGGGTTTAATAGGGATAACGCTGATAACGAAATTTTTATAACCATGAGGGACTTTGTTGGTCCGGATGATGATATGGAATACGATGGTATGTTAAAGTTTACTCATGAGGGTGATTCCATGTTAATTTTAAATCACACCGAGAAAAAATTTATTTCGGGTGAGAGTATTATAATCACAAAAGAAGACTTTATGGATTAGTCCATATTTATAATATATGAAAATTATTATAACTGAGTCACAGTTTCATCTATTAAGACGAAGAGGTATGATCGAAGATTTATTTAAAAAATATGTCGACGATGATCAGTTTATTTATAGGGTTCTTGGAACAACCAGGGTTAATTTTGATGAGTTTATTTCATTTATTTCATACACAATAGCTCAGATAATAGCTAAAGACGACATTAAACCAACAGATGATGATGATAATGATAGTTTTGTGACATTTAGAAACCAATTACAAAGATATATTCAAAATAATTACTACGATTATCTCAAAAAACGATATCAAGAAACAATAGGATAAATATGAACTACTTAATCACAGAATCTCAATCCAGTATTGTACGAAGGGAGTTAAAACGATCTATTGAAGAAATTGGTTTTTATAGAACTAAGAAAAAATTTAGATTAAATATAGATATGATGGATAGATTACTATCCGGAGAATACTTTCCTGAGTTAGATTGTGGTGATTTAAATGATATAATATGGGAATTATTTAAGGATGGATTAGTCGATTATGAATACAATACTTATCTTTATAACATTAGATTTTATTCTGACGATATGGTAGGGTCAATTTACTTTATATGTACGGATAAAAACAGGAACGACAAAATTACTGGATACGCTACACCATACTGGGATGGTGTTTGTAAGTTGCCACTAGAAGTAAATTTTTATAACTATAAAGACAGTGAAACAGGATACGACGAGGAACTTGAGGTTGATCCGGGTGGTTTTTACGAAGAGGAACCTCTTAAAATGAAGTTTAATTCATTTTCCGAAATTAAAGACTGGTTCAATAACAAATATATGAAAATAGTTTCTGAGTACTGTGAAAGTGCTTTTGACTACGTTAGATATTTATAATTATGAAATATATCATTACGGAGTCTCAAGATAAAATGAGACAAAGACTTAGGAGAATCCAAGAAATAAGAGATAGTATTGACTTTCAAACTGAAATCCAGGACCCGTGTAATTTTGAGGATGGTGAGGAATACGCTGATTTTTGTATAAGTGAAGCGTTATGTTTTTTTTATAGAGATGAAAATTGTGAAGATGATGAGGATGATGATGAATATTATGACGAAGATGAGGATGAACCAAGAACAAAAAAGGACTCCATATATATAGATGACGATTATCCAGAGCGAGATGAGGTTACAAACCTAATGTACGAAGAGTACTACGATTATTTGGTTTCTTTGTGGGATGGTGATGATTGTTAATTTTTTTTCAAAAAATATTTGGTTTTATATAATTTAATTGGTACATTTGTCTCCAATTTTAAATTTATTATATGAATTCAAACCCAGAATTTAGTATCAAACTGATTAACAAATCAGACGTTACAATCCACAACTATTTAAGTAGAACAAAGGATAAGATATATTACGATGATGGAATCCAGAGGCGTAAAGTATGGAAAAAAAAGGATAGAGTTGAGTTTATTGATTCGGTTCTCCACAACACAAATACCGATAATATCGTTTTAGCTGAAATTAACTCCGCTATACAAAAAGCTTATATTGAGAAAAATGATGATGATTTTGAGTACTTTAAAAAATTAAGTGATCAAGGTTATGAATACATATCAATTGACGGATCTAACCGGACAGAGTGTCTGTTTGAGAGATTCTCAAAGATTACTGACTGGAAAAAAGCCAGTCAAGAAGATTCAAAATTATTTGACAGTGTGGTTTCAATTGTTGAGGTACATTTTTCAAGTAAACAAGACTTACATGATATCGCAATTAACCGAAATAGTGGTACCGCTTGGAATCAACAAGAGAAAAGGAACGCGGTTAGAAGTTTTACATCAAATTACATTAGAAATATGTCCGATAAGTATATTGATGTACTAACAAAAATAAAAGGTGTAACCATGACTAGAATGGGTGACCGTGAATTAATGTCAATTTTATTAACATATCACCAAAAACCAACCACAAACATTGACTCTAGTTTATTAGACCAAATCACAGTACAAAATGATGTCACAGAACGACTTGAGTTTGAGTCAATAATAAAATCCTGGTCAGAGGTAATTACTAAAATTGTAAGTACCAAGTCCGTGGTGACCAAGTCATTTTCAATTAACCTATTTGTATTTTTATTGGAAACCCAAAGAAAATTCAACATGAAACTCAAAAAGGAAATGATTAGTGAGTTTTCTGATATGTATTTAAAACTTGAGGAAGATCGAATCAAATTGACCGTTGATCCTGTAACAAATTTAAGTTCTCAATGGAACGAACTGAACCGTGGTGGGACTAAGTATCTAGAGTACAAGTTTGAATTGATTCTATGTGGGTTTTGTAACGTGTATGATAAGTATTTCAGTATACTGGACCCTAATAGGTTGTTTACTGAGGATCAAAAGATTTCAAAGTGGATCGAAACTAAAGGTATTTTAGAGTCTATGGATGGATCAAAAAGGAAGTACAGACTTCACCAAGTGTTAAATCCGAAATATATTGTGGGGGATCATAAAACGCCACATTCTAAAGGGGGTGAAACAGTAATAGAAAATCTATCTCTAATGACCAGGGAAGAGAATCTATTAAAATCTGACAAAGTTTTAAATCAATAAAACAAATAATATATGAAGTTAAGTAGAAAACAAATGGTTAAGGTTGAGGAAACATTAAAGGATTTTAAATGTTTAATTCCAAGGTACCTGGAGTGTAAAGGTAGTCCCAAAAAGTTAAAAAGTTTCTGTACTCGAAATAGAAACCCATTGTGGGATTTAACCAATCTCAAATACTTCTCCACCGGGTTAAGGTCAACCGGATCTATTTCAGTTGATCCGGAAGTTAAAACTTCTAAGGAACATTATATCCAAAGATCATTAGCTATGGGGTTAATTTTTGATGAACTGGTGAATAACCCTAACATGAAGTCTAAAGAATTTTTGTCGTTAATTAAGAAATATGGGTCTACTGTTGAGGTTCTTCGTGAAGAACATAAATCTATTGGGAGAATAACGAAAAACACCGGTATATTTAATTTTAGGATTTATAAGTCTGTTGGGATTGACATTCCTGGGTTAGATAAGTATTTAACTTCACACGGTATTGTTTAACATTACACCTACACTATTTATAAAACCCACATAATGTGGGTTTTTTTATTTTACAAGGTATTTATTTGTAAGATGAAAATAGTAATAACAGAATCACAATTAAGACAATTAAAGGAAACTTACGACCCAGATAAATTATATAAAAAAAGTTATGTCGTAAATATATTAAAGAAAGCTCCTAGACAATATAAAAAATATATTACAAATCTAGATGAACACGAGTGTTACGATAGTGAAGGGAATAAACACGAATGTGTTAAAGTCCCACAATTTATCTATCAGTATTTGATTGGTAATTACTAATTAAATCTTTAACTAACCAAACGACAATTAATGTAATAGGAACCCACATATGTTTTTACTGTAAATATAGGGGATATTTGTGAACTATACAAGTTACATTTTTAAAATTGATAATATTTATATAAAGTTATGAGTGATATTTTAAATGAAATAGAGTTAATGAAATATATGACCCGTTATAAACGTGGAGTTGTTATTTCTGAACAGACTTTATCACCATCCGGTGTTTATGACTGGGTTAAGGATCAGTATAATAAAATTACATCAGGATTCAAATCATCATCAGGTGATTGTGTTGGGGAGTTTCAAAATTGGGTTAAATCGGTTAAACAAGACTCAAAAATTTTAGGACCTACTGGGGCTGATGGTAAGTGGGGACAAAATACAAAATTAGCTTTTGATAAATACGGATCCGAATACCCACCATCACTAATTGATATCCCAGGTTTCCAAAGTTTTGTTATAGATGTTAAAAAAGATAAACAAATACTTGGTAGTTTTGGTGCTGACGGAAAATGGGGTAATAACAGTAAAAAGGCTTGGATAAAATACGGATCATCATACTTGTCTTCTGGTTGTCCAGGTGGTACATCAAAATCAACAGATGAAGATAAAAAATCATGTTCAAGAGTAAAAATTAAAAATTTCGACAATATAAACAACTGTTTAGCTGACTCAACCAAAAGTGTTAAACTAGGTACGTCAAATGTGACGGACTGTGCGGCTTTTGTTAATTCATTTTCAGATAAAGTATCTTATGTTGGTAACGCTTGGTTTACACACGATCTAGATGGAGCTGGTAAACGAAAATATAGTGTTTATACTAAAGTTCCGGATTCAGTAAAAACAGGAGCTCGTAGAGTGTTTAACGCTATCTGGAAAAAAGGTGGGTGGGCAAAAGCTTCTGAATTCTCACAAAACATTAAAAATTTACAATCGGCTCTAATTCCAAACCAGTCGTCATTAAAAAGTTACCTACAAAAAGGTGACATTGTTGGTATATATTACCCAAAATCATCACACCACGTAGAAGCTTTTTATCAAGCTGCTACAGGAAAAGATGGTGAAGGAAATCAAATATCATCAAGTTATGTTAAATCAGATACTAATGGTAAAATGGTAAAAGGTACAGATGGATTCCCTAAATTAGGTAAAACTTTTGATGGTGGACGTGTATGGAGTTTTAATACACACCTTGGTATTGTTGGGGAGGTGAAAAATGGTGTTCCGATTATATTTCATAACATAGGTGGTACCGTATGGGCCGATCCTCTTGGTAAATTACAGGGGGATGGTAAAATAATGTGGATTAAACAACCATAATGAGTAAGAATTTAGATAACATAATAAAAAAAGTGTTACTCGAGTATAAAGCTGACCCATCAGGATATGATCCGTCTGGTGGTATTGGTGCTGCTAGGATATCCTCTGGTTTACCAGCTACCGGGAATTTAAAATTTGATAATCAGGTTTTCAATAAACAGATGGAAAACTCTAGATCCGTACAAGCTAGTTCTTGTGTTCCAGGACCCTACGCATCCGCTATTCGTAAATTAAAAAATTCCGGAGCGTCAACCCTTTTATTAAAAGCCGCTCTTGGTATTATTGGTCGTGAAAGTGATTTTGGTGGGGGTGAAAGTATGATGTCGAAAAAGTGGTGGTCCTATAAACTGAAATCCCAGGTTAAAAACCTTAAATCACTTTTTGATGATTACAGTGGCGACCCAACATCACTTGGTCCCGCACAAATAACACCACAAACAGCTAAACAATACGGGATTAACCCTAACGATCTAAATGATGTATCTACAGCGGTTAACGGAGCTTACAAAATACTACTATCAAATTATAATTTAGCAATTAAAAACGGATATTCCACAAACAAACCTTCGTCAAATTTTACAAATGGTACTGGAAACGCAGCTTTAGATTTAGCTATAGCTGGACACAATCTTGGTGAATCTAAAATGACCAAATATTGTGAAACATCAAACCCAAAAATCAAAAAGTTTTGTTCTTTGGCTGGTAAGGTTGAAGATGGTGTTACAGTATATAATAAACCAGTAGCAAATTATTTACCAAATTACGGTACAAAATTGACAACTCATAACTATGTCACTGAAGTATCAAAAAGAATGAAGAGTTTTTCCTGTGTGGATAACGATTGGAGTGGGTCTATTTCTAAAGCTTTTAATACTTTGAAATCTGGTTTAGGTACGGGATATGAGTGGTTATCAAATTTAACCAAATCACCCTGGGATAGTAAACCTGGTGATCTAAGGTATTGGAAAGCTTTGTACAGTGCAATAGGCAAAGCTGGTTTACCGGTTAAATTAGACCCAAAAGCTAATGGTAAAATTGAAAACGCTAATTATTTTTATTCCGGTCCGTGGGTAATATGGAAGGATACTAGTAAAAATGGTGGATATCCAATTCAAAGTGGTAACGGGACTATAAATAAAACTTCTGTTGTTGGCAAGATAACCACTTATGGTGGTAAGTACGCTGGTGAGGATATATCAAAAACAATTGTACAACTTAAAGGTGGTAATGGTAAAAGATATTATCTAACAGCTTTCTTGAAAAGCAAACCGGATGGTTTGGTTTATCAAAACAATAAGAAATAGATTACTTAAAATACCCATAAATAAATACTGGTGGTTCTTTTCTACCCACAAAATCTTTTATTAATGAGTTTGTTGATTTAAAATTAACTTCACTTGTGTTATCGGTAAACTTGTATTCCGTGGAACTACCACCATCAAGTAGGATACCCTCATACATTCCGTTATTACTAGCGAACTCAACCAATTCTTTGATTGTACAACCATCCTGGGATGACACAACCATTATATTACCATTTTTATCTTCACCGATGATAGATCTACTCGTTACCTCATTTGAGGATGATTTATCAAATAGACTGGTGTTCAATCTACCATTGTTGATACCCCAAAAAAGGGTTTGTGAAGCGAAATCAGTCATTCTAGGACATTCACCAACCCTAACATGTGGTACACCGTTAACAACGTAAAAATAACCACCACCAGTTGTCCTGTTGCTGTGTTTTTCTCGATCCATGACTACTAACCCAATAGGGTCACCGGAAGGTGAGAAGAAGTTACTATTTATAAAAAATTCAGATTTTTTTGGTTTTGTCATTGATACACCGAAAGACATCTCATTGTTATCAATGCGATAAACATCAAATTTACCCTCTTTAACGATTTTAGTATTAATCGATTTGTCGGACCCATCAAATATTGTAAATGGGAAAATGTCAAAAATCCAACTAATGGAAAAAAAAGAGATTACTGAAAAATAAGTGATCGATTTCATAGTATATTAATTTAATATTTAAACAAATATACCGGTTTTTTTTTAATATACAAGTTTTTGAATAAAAAAAGTTGGTATCCAATTACTGGACACCAACTACTTCTAAATCAAATATTAATTTTTTACCAGCTAAAGGGTGATTACCATCCAATAACACAGTATCTTCCTTAACCTCAACAACTCTGAAGTTCATAAGACCCATCGGGGTGTTAGCTTGTAACATGTGATCAACAGCTACACCTTCAGGAACTCGACTTAACTCAACTTCCTGTACTAATTCTGGGTTAACCTCACCATACGCGTTAGATGGGTCAATTTCAATTGTTTTAGTTTCACCAATTGTCATATCAATTAGACCAGATTCAAACCCAGGAATTAATTGTCCTTGACCTAAAGTAGCTGTTAACGGTTCACGACCTTCAGTTAAAGATGAGTCAAACACAGTCCCATCATCTAGTTTTCCGGTGTAATGAACAGTCACCGTGCTGTTTGTTTCAATTTTACTCATAATATGTTTTTGGTATAATTATAAACAAACTTTTTTAAATAGTAAAATATTTATTGTTGATATTTATTATAATATGAAAAAAATAATTAGACTTACAGAATCAGACCTCAAACGTATTGTTGAACGTGTTCAGTCCGAATCAGAGATTGAGGAGGGGGCTATTGGTGATTTTGTTAGTGACTTAGGTAGACTAAGATTTGGTAACATTAGACAAGGATTTAAGGGTCTATGGAAAGGTGAAGGGTATAACTACTATAGACAATTAAATATATTAAAGAGAGCTGTATCCAAATCAAAGAGATATGAAATGGCTTACGCTGATGTAATGAAGGATCTAAAGTACGCTCAGGTTGATATAAGTGAATCAGATATTCCGGATGACAAAAAAAATGAGTTGTTGGGTCATTTAGGTAGAGCTATATCAAGTTATGACTCTTATAAGAGTTCAATAGCGTCATTAGGGTCGATTGTTGATCAAAAGTTCAAAGAACCTGAACCAGAACAAAAGAAAAAATCCTAAGAAAAAAACTCAACTACATTATTAACCACGTCTACCACTACTCTAATGTAGTCATAACAAACATAAGTAATGTACCCTGTTACCGAAATAATTAATGTGTTTCTTATCATAATACAAAATTTTATACCGTAAATATAACTGGTTTTTTTGATATAACCAAAATATTTATCTATAAAAGTAATGAAAATAATATTAACAGAATCCCAAATAGGTTTATTAATGGAAAATGAAGATGTATTCTTTGACCTAGTGAAGAAAATAAAATCTGGTGGGATAGAATCTTTAAGACCGTCAGAATTGACACTATATCGTAAGTATCAAAAACACCTAAAAAAAGGGGGTGAACTAGACGATTTTAAAGATGTAGATGAATATGATGATAGATATGGTATGGTCATAACATCTGAAATACCAGAACTACATGATTTAAAATTTATTTATGATGAGACCATGGATCTGGATGATGAGGAAATTGAAAGTGACCCAAAACTAGACGGGATGGTTAGTATTGGTGGTCAGATCGGTTGGGAAGAGGATAAAATGTACATAATATCATTTGCCATAACCCCAAAAGGACTTTTGGTTGATTATGTAATATCAAATTTGGACGATTTTAAGGAGTCATCAAATAAATTCTTCGAAGAATTGTCCAGTATGAATCCGGATAAGGACCCTAAATCACTTAAATCGTTGTTTAGTTATTTTTTAACTGATGAAGTGTTCCCAACGGTAAAATAAAAATTATGATAGAGTTTTTTAAACATTTATTGATAACAATAATGAATAGATATGGATCATTTATGTGGTTTGGTACCCATGTAGGTGTGACAATGGTTGATTTACATTATATTTTTGAAATCTTTTTATGTTTACTTGTGAACTTTTTAGTTGTATTCTCCGTATACCTAGAGTGGAAAGATAAAAAAAATGAAAAATTACAAAAAACTAACGATACCTGAAGATTCTTCTTGGAATAGAAAGACTATTTCAGCTTATATTTGGAGAAACCTTCATTGGAGAATAAGATATTTTATTGAGGGGTGTAAAAACATTATCAGGTGGGCTCCAACTCTATACAAAGACAAAGATTGGGACGATTGGTACATATTCACAATTCTCCAAAAGAAGATAGAATTCCAAAGAAAGGAAATTATCTACGCAAATCGTCACACACAGGTTGATCGTGATAATCGTGATATGACAATTGTTTTAAATCTTATAGAAAGGGTAAAAGAAGAATATTATGGAACTGAGTATCATGATTATGAGGAATCTAAATTCAGATTTGAACCTGTTGAGGGTAGTGAAAACCTTACATCGTTAGAAATAGATGTTTTAAGTGAGAAATATGATGAGTTTTTAAAAAAATACCCGTCAAGTGTTCGTAAAGTATTAAAAGAAAGACCTGATCTAACTAAAAAAGACTTATGTTACTATGTTTCAAAACATAATGAAAAAAAATCCCACGATTTATTGTTTAAAATTTTAAAAGAAAGAATGAGGTGGTGGTGGGATTAGATTTATTTAACGTCAACACTAGAAACAATGATAATTTTATCGTTTTGAGTCAGTATTTTCCAAGCTTTTTTAACTAATACCTCAACTCCATCCGGAAAAAGGTCCATTCCTAATTCTACATCTGTTAATAATAGTCTAACATGAACCATGTGAGATTTTTTACTTGAGATATAGTCGAGTCTGTCAATGTGTAGGGTACTTCCGGATCCAAACATAGACATTAATTCACCACGTAGAGGTAAATTAATCATTTTTTGGAGTAGTTCCTTATTGTTTCTCATACTTTTTAAATATACAATACAAATGGGTAAGAATCAACCTATGTCATTTACATTTTCCCGGTAATTACTATCGTATTGTTATAAAAATAAAAAAATATGTTATTAAATATCCTTTTATCATTATTACTAATAGCTTTTATTGTTTTTTTACTGATGGTGTACGTTTGGTGGAAAAATTTTGGGTCTGATCTAATAAAAATGACAAAAGACATCATCAAAATGAATAACCAAATGATTAAAAAACAAAATAATGGTAAAACCCCAAACATTTCAGACCAATTGAGGGTAATCAAAGATTATTTTAACAAAAGAAACTTAAAATTGTAAATTATTTGTTTGATTTTTTATATTTGACCTCAACTTCATATGGTCCCGTAGTTGTTTTATGGTTATCAAACCTCCATATAACGGTACAATCATCGTATTTGAAGGATAATTCACTTTTTTTGTGTTCCACTGGTTTTTTTACCTTTTTATCACTCATACACCACAAATATAGTGAAAAAAATTATTAAATGTAAATAAAATTAAGAATTTTCACTTGGTGTTTCGTCTTCCTTAAAGAAATTTGTTAAAAATTTACCAATAACACCTAACACTATTGATGAAATTATCATTATTTTTAGTTCATTTGTGGTAAATAACTCTTTTAGACTGTCAAATTGCCAAATACCACCAACAGCTATTATAGTCGCGACAGCTAATAGAGAATCACCAAGTTTTCTCCACTTTTTCGGTGTTGGTTTCCAATAATTCTTCATCATAATTGTTTTTAATATAAATATCATGTAATAAAAAAAGGGACAGTAGCGAATTGTCCCTTTCGTGTTACCGATAACGGTAACGGTCCTAATTAAAGATTATTAATTTCCTTTAACAATATTAACACATTGTTTTAAGTACTCTTTAGCTCTTGCTGATGGAGTTTGTTCGTCGTCCCTAGTTTGTAGATTTAAAACTTTCTCAATGTCTTTAACTAATTCAGTACCGTGTTCATTTTCTTTATACAGTTCTAAGATTTTATCCATAGCTTTATGACATTCACCACTAGTTTCATCATAATAGTTTTTATTTCTAAACTTATTTAGTCCGTTCATCATTTCAAAAGCTAAATGAGTCCCACCGTCATTTATATCGTTAGTCCATCTAATATTATTTAAAATACCAAGTGTATCGACCATAGAATTCACACCTCCAGATCTTTTTTTAATACCTGGTGAATATTTTATATAGTCCCCAGCTTTACCAACAATCTCATCGAGGGGCATTGTATTTTCTGGTAAACACCTTGGTTTTGTTTCTTCCTTCTTTTCTGAATTACCGGACATTTCGGATTCAGATAAAACCCTTTTAACAATTCTACGTAACGTATCTTCAGTTAATTTAATTTTTTTCATATGTAATGATTTTAATTATAAATATTGTGTATTTATAATAATAAATATCGAATATTAACAAAAGATTTTATGATTAATGAATCACAAATAAAAAAAATACTTCATAAAATCATCAAAGAGGAATTTGATGTATATCTGTATGAGGATGTTTATGGTTCTGTTGAGGAGGTTGGGTACCTAAACGAAGCTGAGTACCAGGGTAGAAAAGTACAACTAGGTAAAATAATGCAGGGTGACATTAAGAAGTTTAAAGTTTACGTAAAAAATGACAAAGGTAAGGTTGTTAAAGTAAATTTTGGTTTTGGTGGTAAATCAGCAAAAGGTAAACGAATGACAATTAAAAAGAATAACCCCGAACGACGAAAATCGTTCAGGGCCAGACATAATTGTGATAATCCAGGACCTAGATGGAAACCTAGATACTGGGCTTGTAGAACATGGTGATCATTTAATGACGTACTTCACTAAATCCAAACTTTTTAATGTTTTATGATCCCCACCAGCGTAAGATATTGAACTTTGTAAAGACTCCTCGATCTCACGTAATTTTTCAAATACAGATATCTCCTTGTAAGGGACTAATTTTCTAATACCTTCTATTCTATTTGTTTTACCTGATTGGGACGATGAAGCACTCCCCCAGAACTCCTTATACCAGTGTCCGTCTATTACGTTTTTAACCTTCTCTCCAGGTGAATCTACGTATCCTGATAACATTCCACCAACCATAACCATAGAAGCTCCTAAAACAAGACTTTTTGTGATGTCACAATGTTCTTTAATTGATCCATCAGCTATAATTGGTTTTCTAGCTACAGAAACACACTCTTCGATCATCGAAGCCTGCCATCCCCGGTTTCCAAATCCGGTTGAGTGGTAAGTTGTACAAGCGGATCCCCCACCAATACCACATTTAACCGAATCACACCCCCAGGACTCAAGATCTATTACAGCTTCTGGGGTACAAACGTTCCCACCAATTAAAAATACACCAGGTAATTTGTTTTTAACATACTCAACCATTTTTTTCATCTTGATTGAGTGTCCGTGAGCGATATCTATAGTTATAAAATGTGGTATTAGATCCCTGGATAAAAGTTCATCAATAAGTTTATACGATTCCTCATTTACACCAATCGATATTGACGATATTAGATTATGGTCTGTCATATATTGAACAAACGACACCTCATCAACATCAAACCTATGTAATATGTAGAAGTACCCCTTTTGTGACAATTTAATAGCTAAATCCACATTGATTATACTTTCCATGTTTGCCGGTACTATTGGTAATTTAAAATGGTGATTACCAAATGTACAGGTTGTATCACATTCTGACCTACTCTCAACTAAACTAAAATTAGGTAGTAGGGTTATATCATTAAAATCAAACTTCTTTCTCATTGTTGTTCTCCAATTCAATTATTCTATTTATTCTATTTTTACCTTTTTCTCCAATTGGGATTGGGTTCCCCTCCTCATCAATATGGACAAATTTTATTTGTGTTTTTAATACCAACACTTGTTTTCCAGTATATACGTTATGTGCTCTAGCTTCCATGTATAATGTAACCGAGGTATGACCAATATCGGAAGGTTTTCCATATATTTTTAGTAACTGACTTTCCCTAGCTGGTTTTTCAAAGTTACACTTGTCAATTGATACTGTTACCATCCTGGGGGTGTCACATAACTGCATTGCGTAACCAGCGGCGGAAGCGTCAATCCAAGCTAAAAGTTTACCACCAAATAAATTACCATGAAAACCTAAATCGGACTTCTTAATTGGGTGTGAGTTTAATAATTCCATTGTTTAATTTTTTACAAAAATACGTATATTAGGGTTAATAATCAAATTAGATTTGTATTTATTGTTATGAATTTGAAAAAAATTATAATGGAAACCGTATTAATCGAGGACAATAGAAGACGTGAAGTTATTAGAAAAATAGTAAAAGATCTTATTATTGTATTTAAGGATAATGAGGAGGGTGACTTTTATTTACCAGAGTATTTTGAGGATCGTATTATGATATATGATTTTCCTGGATTGAATGAAAGTTTGACGATTGAATTTAAAATGTCGATAAATGAGTCAATTGATAACTTTAGAGTTGACGCGAATTACTATGGTGAGGAGGAAATAATCGAAATTAACCTGGAGTACAACCCAAAAAATAAAAGGGTGATGGCTTATGATCTGATTGGTGAGTTAAATGAGATCGTAGCTCATGAAATTAGACATGTGGACCAAAAAAATAAAGGTATGTTTGATTTAAATAAAAAAGATGAGACTGATCCATACAAATATTACCTACAACCACATGAAATGGACGCTCAGATATTTGGATTTAACCGGTTATCAAAGTTGACAAGAAAACCATTTGAGGAAATTGTTAGGAATTGGTATAAAACTCATAAGGATTTACACCGTTTAACTGACTCACAGTCTGAAAAAATTATAAATAAATTGTTAATGATGAAAAATAAACAATGAGTAGATATAAAGAAAGATATAAAAACAAAGTAGGTTTTATAAAACAAATGATGATTGCTAGATCCGGATTACACTCAGTTCTCAGGGATCAAGCTGAATGGGACTATGATATACACGACTATTCCACAGATGGTAATACAGTTTACGAATTTATTATTTATGTTAAGTTACTTGATGTTGATTGTGATGAGTGTGAATATGAAGTTTCGTCATTAGTTGATAACATAAATTTTTATGTTGACAAATTATCTGGGTCATTTAATAATATTTCGTTTGATGGTGAGTTAAATGTGGTTAAAAATGAATCTGGTCAAGTATGGACAACAACGCCATATATAAACATGTCATTAGGTTCATTAACACTGGAGGTCGGGTTACATGTGGTAACTACAGCTGGTTAGTTTTTAAATTTACCAACAATCTTTGATATAATTTCTTTGATTGTTATCCCAGAGACCGTGGACCCAAAAAATAAAACAATTCTTTTTGTTATTTCATTAATATCGTTAGTATCAACACCAGACACTGACATATCGTATAATTGTGGTAGTATTGGAATTAAAAAGGTGTAAGCTAACATATTACTCAATGAATGAGTGGTAATTGATAAACTATCAATAAAAGAAATAAAAGTATTTTTTAATTCGTCAACTTTCAATAACATTGAATCGAAAACATCAACAAGACCTTCCTTTTTAATCTTTTCTAGGACAACATTTAGTTTTTCCCTATTATCGGTAAAGTAAGTTAGAACACACCCAACTGTAAGTAATGTTAAATCCTTATCTGATAGTTCTGGATACTCACCAGATATAAAATCTGATACAGGGGACATTAAACCCCCAATTGTAGCTCCCCAGGTTAAAAGAAATTTTAAATCAAAACCCAACTGTTTTTTACTCTTAATTAGTAAATCTTTGGTGAACGACTTCATTTTTTCCAATTCATTACTAATCTTGGAATTGGTACTCTCGAGTACTAGGTGTTTATATTGATTTTGTGATATTAAAACTTTCATAACTACATTATAAATATCCCTAATATTTATTTAATAAAAATAGTAATGTCTGAAGGTAAGAGAATGATAAAAACGGAAAACGCTCCATTAAATATCGGTGATATGGTCGTTTGTAAATCAATGTCCGACACTATAGAAGGTCCGTCAAGTGAAAAAAAGGTAAAAGGTACACCTGGAAAGGTGGAGAAAGTATATACAGTATTTGGATTAAAACAATATCAAGTAAAATGGAAAGTTGGACCTACATTGGATCTAATTGACGGTAAATTTTGTAAAATATGTAAGGTAGAGTATCAATCAGATTTAGATTTTTGTGAAAATAAAAATTGTTCATCTGTTGAGTCCGGTAATCCGGAAAAATTGAAATGGATCGATGAGTGGTGGAAAATTGAGTGGGTCGATAATCAGGTAACAGAAAGATATATATTAAAAAGTAAAAAACGTTTTCTGATGGAAGCGGATCAAAATGGTCCAGCTCAAAAATTTGTGGATTTATCTAAATTTTATGATGTTGGTAAAATATCTAAATTTTTTGAATTACTTAGAAGATCTGGGATAGTAAATATGATGATGTCACCCCAATACCTTTATTTAGGTAGGGAAAGAATTGAACATGAACACAAATATACAGATATATTTGATGATTTTGAGGAATATTATGATATGATGTTAGATATGGCCGATGATGTTAAACGTGTAATGGTCCTAGGAGCTGAAAAACAAATGAAGGACGACAAGAGTGACGACTCGGAAATGAGTGATGAGGAATACGATGAATACAACTCAAGATATTTTAGGAACATGACCCAAATAATCAAACGAGATTCAATGGAATTATTCAAATTATGGACCAACATTAAGGGTGGATCAAAAAAGATGAAATAAACATATATTTATATTAAAAATTTATTATGAACCAATACTTTTTCAAAATAACAAAAGAAGAGAGAGAAAATATTCTTGACAAACATAAAACGGTGTACGACGGATATGTTACCGAATACTCTAAAGGTGAAAATAAACAACCTTTATATGTTCAGGACTTCGCAAACGATAAAAACGGAATTACCGTGTCAAATAAAGGAAATGTTAAGACCTACACTAACATGAATATTAATGAAGACATTGATCGACATGATAGAATCGCTGATGGTAAAAACCATTTAAAAAATGGTACTGTCGATATGGATAGTTTGGTGGATATGAACGCTAATTCAGATTCATACCACGATGATTATCCATCCCCAGGGGATGATGATGTTGATTTTGTATCACTAGGTAAATTTTTTAATGACGATGTTGATGTGGATTCTTGTGATCATTGTGATAATGACTTTGAAATTGAACTTGGTGAGGGATTTGACGATCCATACATCATGGATTTAAGAGGTGGGGTTGATTATAGTGAGAAAGAATTCCCAAAATCGAATAAATTTAAAATTAACATGTCTGACTTGGACATGGGGGATACTTTAGAACCTAAAGATGATGAGGGTTTTAACGATGTTAATATTGACTTCGAGGAGGTCGATGAGGAGATACTACCGGAGTTTATTGAGAAACTAAACGAGTCCTTGGACATGTTTAGAAGATTTAAGAAGTATAATTAAAAATGGAAATACAAGAGATTGTATCTTATTACATATATGAAGACTCAAATACTATTGAAGTGTCGTTTAGGTTGAGTATTGATTCTGAGGACGAGGTAAGGACAGATATAATTAGTCTGGGTGAAGCTACTGATTTTGGGTTTGATTTAATACAGGAAAATTATGACTTTCTAACCGAGTACGTTGAAGATGACGAGTTTGACGACTTTGATGATGAGTTTAAATCGGTAGATGAGGATGTACTAATTAATTTTATGAATGAGTATTACATAGTACATCCAAACAGAATACCAAAATCAGAATTTATTTAAGGACCAACCCTTGTTAAGTAAATTGTTATCGATTCTGAGGGACCTGAACTACCACTATACCAAGAATTTTGTGTCCTAAGAACCAAAGACTCAAGTCCGTCGTCGATAATTTTCCAAATCCTATGGGTTCCCTCACAATCGAAGGTCATATACCCATTATCATATATATTATTGTGACCTTGGACATAATAAGTATACTCTTTAGTCCAATCTTTAGATCCGTCTGGGTTTAAAATTGGTCTGAACCTGATCATACTGTAATCAATATGAATTGGTGTGAATCCCACCTCGATTGTGTCTAAAGGAAATTTTTCATTTGGGTTGACGTACAAATCACCCGGATAAAAAACCATAGAATTTGTTGTCTGAGAGTTATCCGTCAATTCATAGGTTATTTTATCAACACGGTATTCACCATTTAAAGATAGTGAATCAGGTTCACCATATTTCAAACAGGAGGACAGAACTATTGACACTAAGGCAAAACTGATTATTTTTCTCATATAATTTATATTAAGTATTTGACAAATATATTGTTTTTTTATTTCAAATCAAAATATTTATCATAAAAGTATTATGAATCTAGACGAGATAATTTTATTAATGAATAATTACATTGACCTAGGTCGTTCTGAATTCAAAGAACAGGACGCTGGAGCTACTGGAGCGGGGACATCAACAGCTGGTACAACAACCGGATATCCAACAGTGACAAAATGGGAAACCGGATTAACCAGAAGTGTAGCTAACACAATAGATGATAAGGTGACATGGACTTCATTATATAAAACAACTAGAGGTAAAGCAAATACTTTAATTTAAAAAATTATTTTTTATCATTATTAAGTATTTATAATAAAAAAGTCGTGGAAAAAAGTTTAAAATTTATAGGTCTAACTAGAGACATGAGGTATGTGTTTACCAACAAAGGTATAATATCAGTGTTTGAGTCGGTAGATGAAAATAATCATAAAAGTTTAATTAAATACACACCAGAAAACATACCACAAGCTGTTAATATGGTTAAAGAGGTTAATTTATTTGAATACGCAAATAAAATTATAGATCGTGATCGTTTACTTTCATCCTCTAGAAAATTCTTAAATAACTTAGTGGAAATAGTTTGTGATAAAAATGAAGCGTTAAATATTATAACTGAATGGGAAGATACATTTGGTGATCGATTATTGTTGATAAATGAATCCAAAGATGATGATTTAATAGTAGAACATGTTTCAGAATCTTGGGACTTTATAATCGGGTTGACAGAGTCTTGGTACAACCCATTTTCAAAAGATTTCATCGCTTATAGACCGGTTACCTGGGCTTATGATAAAGGTAAAAAAGTTGTTAAAGCTTATAAAGAGGGTGGACTTAAAAATGTGGCAAAGAAAACATGGGATTATGGTGTTAAAACAGTTAAGAACATATATAACACAGTTAAGGACGCGGTAGTTGCAGCTTGGAAATGTTTAACTAATAACTTTGTTGAGTGTTTAATGGAGGGTCTTAGGAGTTTAGCGATGTCAGTTCTTGGTATTGGTGTATTAACCGCTGTTAGCTTTATACCTGGTGTTGGTCAAATACCAACATTAATTATATTTGGTATTTTGTTGATATGGGACATTTATAAAATGTTGAGTGGTAAATATGAAAGTGGTAAGTACGCTTGGAGTTGGTTTGACATTATTATAGACGCGATTTCCTTACTATTCCCATTAATTGGTAAAGGTTTAAAAGCGGTAGCGGTAGCTGGAGTAAAATCTATTTCAGCTGTTTGGAGATTGGCTAGTAAAATACCGATACTTGGTAAAGCTTTAGGGATAATCACAACTAGTTTGTCAAAAATTGGTGGGTGGATAGCTAAAGGAGTTAAATTTATAGGCGAAAAATTAGGTATTAAATGGTTAGCTAATTATGGAAGTAAAGCTGAAGCTAGTTTAGCTAGTTTAGCTAAGGGTGGATCCTCAACCGCGACCAAAACCGTAACTAAAACAGCGGCTGGAACGGGATCAAAAGAAACACTAAAACAAACATTGATTGGTCAAGGTGCTAATTATGTTGTGCCATCAAAAGGTGTTATTGTTGCCACAACTGGTGGAGCTATGTTATTAACAGGTGCGATATGTGACTATTTTGGTCTTGACGATTGGACGTGTAAACAAAAAGCTGAAAGTGGTGAGATAACCCCAGAACAAATACAAAAAGCTAAAGAAGAAACTGAGGGTAAAATATCGGATGAAATAGTTAAAAGTGAACCAGAAGCTGGTATTGATTACCCAGAAGAATTTTAATATAAAAAAAAATGAGTGAAGACGTTGTAAAAAGAATTTTATTAATGATGAAGTATGACTCAAAACATACTTTAACCGAAAATAGAGAATTTATTTTCGAAGACCTTTTAATGGAACAACCGTTAAAAGGATTGTTTAGAGCTTTATTTGGTGCTAGTAGTGAAGCTGCGTTAAAAGGAAGTGCTAGAGCGGCCGCTAGAAACGTTGCTGATGACATTTTAAGAGGTGCTGGCGGTAAAATAAGTTATACTATTGAGGTTGGTGGTAAAAGTGTTGCAAAAGTAGCTAGAAACGCGGACGATGTTTTAATAGCTTTAAGTAAGGGAACTTTGACTAAAACTTCAATGGGTCAACTTAGGGTTCATGTAATTAATTCAGGAGCTAACAAAGCTGCTAAAGATGTTTTGATTAAACAATTAGCTAATACAGATGATCTATTAATAAAAGCTTCTGGAAAATCAAAAGACCAAATAAAAGCTGGATTTAAAAAGATGGGTTATAGTGATTCAGCGGCAGATGAAATAGCTACAGCGGTCTATAAAAACTCCAGTAAAAAATCAAATGTAACCAATTCAAACGCTGTAAAAACAGAATACGATAGACTATTAAAACAATGGCAAAAAGAACAAAGAAGATTAGGTAAAAATACAAACGCTGGACAAGGAACTAGAGATAGATTATTAAAACAAGCTCAAACAAATGTTAAAGGTGGTAAGGTTACACCAATAAAAACTAAACCAAAAAAAGGAACACCAGGTAAAAGAACAAAAAAACCACCTACAGACCCAACAGGTAAAAAAACAAGATGGCAAAGTTTTAAAGAAAAAGCGGCCGCAACTGGTACAAGATTATGGGGGTATAAAGGTGTTAGATACTTTGTATATATAGTTGGTGGAGCTCTTGGTTTATATTTAGCTTATAAATTTTTAACATCAAGGGACTCATCACCTTTTCCAGTTTGTATAACCGGAATGGCTCGTGAAGAGGATTTACAAAATTACGCTGATGGTAGTGGGGATTCATTATCAATAGCTAACACCGGTAACTCTGAATTAGACAGATTAGGTGGTGGTGTATTTTATGATGATGGTGAATTTAAAACAGGAAATGGTAGTTATACCGGAGAATGGGAAATTGATGGTGATATCCTATATATTACCGCTGGTGATAACACTTATGAAGTACAATGTGCTGGATCTGGTGACAATACTGAAGAGGATGGTGATAGTGATAGTGGTGATAGTGACGGTGGTGCTAAAGATGATGAAAACAAAAAAGATGAGGAAGAAAAACCAAAAGTATCACTAGAGGACGGGGACGCTAATGATCCGACGGTTTACGCTGACTGTACTGGTGAATATAAATTAGGATGTACTGATATATATGGTAATATAAAAGAGGTACAAGCTTGTCTAGGTTTACCAACTAACGGTAAATTTGGTCCAATAATGGAAAAAAAATTATTAGCTAAATGGGGTAAATCTACTTTTAAACCTGAAAACATATGGGTGATATGTGGTAGGTCAGCCGGAGATAGAGCTATATATTAATAAAGAAAAATAAAAACAAATGATATGAACATTGATAAATTAGTTAGAAGAGTTTTACTTGAAGTAGATGAAACTGGGAAAGAAGTAACACAAAAAGTTAATGTAAACGACCCAAAATCCGTTTTACAGCACGCAATTAAAGACCCATCCTGTTTTAAATCTAAAGGGTATCCAATTAGTGATATGATGGTAGCTACTAAAGATTTAGCCACAGCTTGTGGTGTAAGTGAACTAACAAATTACTCTGTTGGGACCACGGGAACTACAACAGTTTATTTTTTTGGTTCCAAAGACACCGCGACAAACCCAAATCCAGACACCAATGGATTGACACACTTCCAACTATGTGTCACTCCTGATAGTGGAAAAACATATATAAAGGTTAATAGTGGGAGAACTTGGGGATGTAAAAACGCTTTTGCTGAGGTTAGTGACTTGAATAAAGTTGATTTGTCACCTGAACAACAACTTCAATTACAAAACTACGCTGATACCGTAGGTGCTGTTTACTCACAACACCCACCAACTGGGTATAGTGAACAAGAATTTGATAAACTTGACGTTACTAAAATAAACAGTATTGGTGAATCTTTTAAAAATTTCCCACCTAATACCATGTATATTTGGATTAGGAAGGGACTAATGAACGCGACCCCTGACCAAGTACTCGATGTTACAAATTATATCGCGGACATGAGTCCTAAATTAACCACAAAAATTCCAAGTATAAAAGACGATACTTACCAATATTGTATAACAGCTAAGGGTTTATTCCCAACGGCACAAAAATTCCCTCCAGGGATTACTTACGAAAAATTAAAAGTAACAATAAACGATCCTAACACGGGGTTAAAAAAGGGTTCATGGACAATGTTTTGTCCAGAAGCTGGTGAAAGGACTAAGATAGATAAAAACGCTTCTGACATGGGTCAATGTAGGGAAGCTGTTAGATTTTTATATTCGTGTAAATATCAAAAAGGTAAATTAGTTGATAGACAAAAATGTCAATCATTTAAAACTGTTTTCACAAATAGATATATCGCTCACAGATGTAATACACTTGGGGCTTATAACAAAACAGTGAATATCCTTGGTCTTGGGTTAAAAAAAGAATTTGAGGACTTATTAAATGATGTTGACACACAATTTGGGATTGGTACGTTTAATGAAAATTTAATGGAATCTGTAAAAATGTCAAATACATTGGATTACACAATAAATAAGTTTGTACTTGAAGCCATTAAAGGTAAAAAAACAAAATCAGTAGACCCAATTGGATATGTTGTTAAGAAAAATTTATTAGAAGAATTTAAAAGACGTAGAAAATAATATGGAAGAGGATACATCACATATAATTGATGACATTTTAACTGAAGTCCACTACTGGAGATCTAGAGGGTTGACGGAAGAAGAAATTGGAGCTGGTCTTAAAGACATGTTCGGGTCTTTGGTCGATAAAGCTGGTCTTGGTTTTGGTCAAACAATAAAAAAGGAAATTGTTAGATGGTTATTAGCTAAGATTGGTATTAATCCAAATACCTGGACCGCGGTTGTTTTTGAAAACGCTTTTGCGAGTTTAAACTTCGCTGACTATGGTAAGGTATTTACGGATTGTTCTTTTACGACTGGACTATTAGCTAAATCAATAATAGCGTCATTCATAGATAAATGGAGATATGAAAAAGGTTTTAACAACATGTTTTTAGTGTTCTTACAACAAACCGTCGTTGAATCCGTTGCTGATAGTGATATTGTTAATAAATTAGAAGAAAAAATAAACCCAGTAATTTGTCCCATTTTGAGTAAGGGATTTGGGGTGTTTAAAGATGTTATTTCCGGAGCTTCAAAAGCTTTATAAGTTGATGAGCTTTGGTTTTACGAAACTTATCTGATGTAGTTATCGGATAAGGATAAACCAACTAATGAAAGGGGAGGTGTTCAATTATCTAGCAGAGTGAGGTCTTTGGCCTCATTTTGTTTTTTCGGACTATTTATATATAGATATTAATTTTAAGTGTATGAACGATAACCAGTATGATGTATCAATAATAATCCCAACGTTTAATAACGTACAATATTTAGATGAGTGTATTGATTCTATCTTAGTTTCAGGTAATGGTTATAAGTATGAAGTATTATTTGGGATTGATGGGTGTGACAAAACGTTAGAATATTTTAAATCTAAACAACTACCGGAAAATTTTAAAGTTTTTCTATTCACCGAAAATGGTGGACCGTACACAATTAAAAATACCTTAGCCTCAATGTCAAAATCGAATACACTACTGTTTTTTGATTCAGATGACATTATGGGTGAATTGATGATCGGTAATACCATCTCAAACATAAGTAAATATACATGTATTAAAGCTAAATTACTTAACTTTAATAACGATTCAGGAAATATAGATGTAAAAAGATCAAAATCTTACGGTGAAGGAGTGTTCTCAATCAGAAAAGAAACATTTATCTCAATGAATGGTTTTGAACCTTGGATTTGTGCCGCAGATTCCGACTTCATGAATAGAATCTATAAATCAAAAGTTTCAGTATTATACACACAAGATATTATGTTTTATCGTAGACTACATAATTCAGGATTGACAACAAGACCAGATACTGGGTTTAGATCAATATTACGAAGTAAGTATTCTAGAATTATAAAACAAAAGGTTGGACCTGGAAATCCGGACAAACTAAATGTTCGAAATTGTATTCACATTTCAGAACTAAACGGTAATGTGGAATTTACAAAAAGTCCAGAACTTACAACCAGATCTAGTATTAACATTGTTGGTGGACTAATTAAAACCGGAGAACCTAGAAAACGGGTTGAGGTTAAAGAAATAAATTATGTCTCAGTGAATAAAACTGCCCCAATTAAGGAGACTACACAGGTAAAAAATAATAAATTAACCCCAAAAAATAGACAAGAATTAATTGATACTAAGAAAAATAATACATCATTAAATAATACATCAAAAAATATGTTTAAAAATAAACCAAATAGGAAATTGGATCTACCATCCATTAATTTGGGTCGTGATAATCTAAGAATTAAATAAAGTCTAATTATGTACCAATAATATTTTATCTATTTTACTTATTTTTGGTTTTTTCTGTAATACTTCATTAAAGTAATGCCAATCAGCAGCAAAGTCAATATGGTTAAACCCAACACTTTTAGCTAAATTTGTTTTGATAACGACAGACCCCATGTCAATTTGACCACGTTCCAATTTTGATATCATATGACCATAATCAGATTTGTTTGTATTTTTAGGTGTATTGTGGGAGTGGACACAGTCAAAATATATGAAGTCCCCACCTTGTTTTAAAACTAACTCAACCATATTAGGTGTGTAATAGTTATCACCATTTGTAATTAAGACATAATCATTTTTAACTAAATTAGTTAAACCCCAATTACGTAGAACATGACCATAATTACCAGTTCTACTAGGGAATTGTATAAAATCTATTTTATCTTTAATCAAATAACCCTCACTGGTTAATTCATTTTCAAGTTCTTTATTTACCCCATCATGTATGAGGTGTAATCTCCATCTATTGTTGGTTTGTGATTTTATTGAATTAATGAAACACTTTAAAATTTCTTTATGTCCGTATGTTACAGCTATTATGTCTATCATTATTATTAATATTTACTATATTTATTAATAAATACTCTTAATGTATAGAACTATAGATTCAAAATGTTGTGAGTTTGGGTATGAATTATTGTCGGTACTCCCATTAGCGTACAATCAATATGTAAACGGTCAATTAGAGTCCACAATATCTGGATTTGATACTAAGTGCTTTTACTTTTTTAGTCCAAACCACACTGAAATTAATAATAAAAGATCCTGGGATTCTGTACTGGAGTTGAAAAGGGAAAATTTCCCTAATATTGACATACATAAAAGTGAACTAGACTGGTCTAAATTCACACCTCCCCCCCTGAAGGATTATTACCAGGATAAAAAAATTACTTTTGATCGTGAAACAATAGTAATTTTTAATAGATATAATAATGAGTGGGGTAAAGACCCAATTAATTTCTTAGATACAAAAACTTTAGATACCCTATTCAACATGTTGTCAGGTAAATATCAAATAGTTTATTTAAATTTAAATCATGACGATAGATACTATGACCATTTACCACCACTAGAGTTTAATGATAAGGACGTTCTACTTAAGTACCCAAACGTTTTAACGTTTACCCAATTATTCACTATGTATCCAGGTTTGAGTTTAAACGAACTCCAATTAAGGGTGTTCGCTGGGTGTTCCAAATTCGTATCTTCAAATGGGGGACAACTAATTATGTCAGCTTATTTTGGTGGTGAAAATATTATATTTTCAAAAAAAACTAGGGAACTTGACCCAAATGTTAACTCATTTTATCGATGGTATCATAAATTGGGTAAGGGTATTTTTAGTCATGTAAATAATTATCAATCCCTCATTGATCTAGTAAAACATAAGTGGGTTGATAATAGACCGATTGTTAACATATTAATTAGAACGTCTGGGAGACCTAAGTTTTTCAAAAGGTGTATTGAGTCTGTATACTCACAAGATTATAAAAATGTAAATATCATTGTTGGTGTTGATGATCGGGAATCCAAAAAATACGTACAACCAGAAAAGTGTAGAATGGTGGAATATAACTACAATAATTACCGTTTTGGTATTAAACCAATTGGTGTTGAATATGGTAATGAGTTCATACCAAACCTATATATGAATGACCTTAGAAATGAGGTTGTTGGGGGTTTCATACTCTACTTGGATGATGATAATCAATTTGTTAATAAGACCGCATTATCCAAAATAATGAGTAATATTACTTCTGATGATGAGATGGTTTTTTGGATCGTTAAGTTTCCACATAGAACGGTACCAGATGTTAAACTATTTGGTCACGAACCACAGTTAACTCAGGTAGATACCGCGGGATTTATACATCATTACAAATATACGGTAAATTGGGAACCTTACACGAATGGCGATTATAGGGTATGTAAACAGTTATATAATATAATACCAGTTAAAAAATATATAAGTGAGGTTTTAGTCGAGTCACTTAGGGATGTTCGTAACGGTAGAGGTCTTAAAGATGACTATACAGAACCAAAAATAGAAAAAAAAACATCAAATGAGGTAAAAAAAACCGTATCTGACAGAAAACAAATAATAAAAAACGATAAACCCCTAATTACAAATGTAACGGGAAAGGTTGATAGACCTATCGACCCCAATAAAATTGTGAACCCAAGTCAAAATGTACACAATAAAAAAATAAAAACAAACAACATTTTGATCACACAAAAAAACACAAACAACAAATTAATTTCAAGTACTAGTAAACAATTTTTAAATATTTTACCAAATAGAAGACTAAGTTTACCAATAATTAGTTTGGGTAAAAAATCAAAATAATTTGTTTTAATAAATAAAACCATTTATATTTGTCATAAATAGTCAAATTATGTATGTTATAATTAAACACGTTAAGACCGACAAAACAAAACGTTTACCGGTTATTATATTAAACTCTGAAAGTGAAATCTGGGAGTTTGATACTATTGAGGAAGCTGAAAAAATGAGGGAAATTTTTGAATTAAACTCTGATTCTGGTCACAAATACGAAGTAAGAAAGATATAACAATATGGTCCCGTAGCTCAGCTGGATAGAGCAACTGCCTTCTAAGCAGTAGGTCGATGGTTCGAATCCATCCGGGATCACTAACTAAATAAACCCATAACAATGAAAAATTTTTTAATTGTATTTACCGTTTGTTTCTTAATTGTCATGGTCACACCTAAAAAATATTTTAGAAAGTTTGATCGGATGTTAAATGATACTGAAACCATTAGGACTTCAAACGACGAGGGGACTAAATACACTTCGGATCCGGAGACCATGAAGTATTTCAATGAGATATGTCTTAAAAGTGAATTAAATTCAAGACTACGTAAGTCACCAAAAAAATATAAAAAAAATGTTAGACTTTATATTCATGGGGATTATAAACAGTTCATGTTGGATGAGGTTAACAGGGTAATTATGGACTTAAATGACTTAATTGACCCCATAAATTTTTCAGTCGTCAAGGATGAAAGTGAGTCCAATATGACCATTTATTTTGGTGATTATAATTCTTTCATATCCCAAAATCCAGACTTAAGACGTATCAATAAACTTAAAAATTGTGAGGGGTTCTTTATGACTAAAACCGGAAGATCGGATGAAATAAAATCATCTAGGATTTTTATAAATTTACCAAAACAGGATAGTGACAATGACATTAGAGACGCTATACGTGAAGAAATAACCCAATCATTGGGTTTTTATAACGATAGTTGGTTATACCCCGAAAGTTGTTTTTATCAGGGAGGGAACGAAGTATTCGAATATTCAAATATTGATGTTAAACTAATAAAACTTTTATACAATGTGTAGTGAAGATATCATACAAGAAATACATGAAGAGTTTATAAATTCTGAAGATTATCAAAAATATTTATGGGAGATTAATAACACCCAACCCCCATCAGTTGAAAATTAGTGAATCACTTGATATTTATTATAAAATATCAAAATGGTACGTAAAGTTAGATTAACTGAATCTGAATTAATCAAATTAATAAAAAAAGTCATCTCAGAAAGTAATTACTCTGAGGAAGATCTAAAATATACCCACCCAAGGACCGGTGAGAATTGTAAGATTAAAATAGCTCAAAGTAAAACAACTGATCTAGAATTTAAAAGATTTGGGTCTGTTTTAGTTTGTGAACAGTGGGGTGATGAAATGATTATAGCTGAACTACCAGTATCCGGACCGACATTCGAATATGTTAGGGATTATATTTGTGATCACCTGGAAAGAACTTATGAGATTATTGATGAAATGTTACGTGATGAGGAGGAGTATGAATTGTCGGAGGGGATTGATCACCGTAGATGGAAGGTTATTGACACACCAATATCATGTCAACTTGATTACGATAGTGAAGAAACCGAAGAAGATTTTTAATAAAAATTTTGTGAATTAAAAAAAAACAGTTATATTTGTCACATAATCTTAAATTATTGTGATATGTATAACGAAGTATTCTCATCCGTATTTTACTCGATCAAACACGACTCCAAAACGTTAGTCGATAATTATGATCAAGATTCCCTATTCATGATTTATTCAGATGGAATTGATTTATCCATTCGACTTGAGATGTTGATTGATAATTATGACTTAATAAAAGGGTCAATGAAAAACACATTAAGTGAGTTACTTTGCCATCGTGTTCACCTAATTGAACAAATGTTTGTGGTAAAAAGATCGATATTAAAAACCGGGTTTAAATCACCGGAGATCTTCAATAACAACTATGAAATCTTATATAACTAAAATATGAAAAAATACAGTTTAATTTTAATTGGGTTTTCTTTGTTCTCCTGTAAAACAATGAACATTACCGAGTACCGTTCTGAGGATAAGGTTACCCTTTCCTGGGATTCGGATAAAGCGGACACATTTGATGTGTACTCATCCGACACTCTATTAGTCCCGAAAGTTCCTTGTTCTGGGACAAACGAAATGACAATACACAATTACCCCCCAGGTAACTACAAGTTCATATTTAAATCAAATGGTGATGTTGTTGAGACTAGAAAAATCCTGATTCATAATTAATAGGATTTTACATAACCAAATACAGGCCCGGATTTTGTCCGGGTTTTTTTATTTAGGAGGTAACTACCGGTAAGTTGTCCCAAACATTAGCGACCCTTGCGTTGTTACTGGGGTTAAATTTAGTCCAAGGGGTATTTTCTTTTGCTTTTGTCCAGTAAATGTCAGTTCCGTTTTTAGTGTAAAGGTATTTATTATCCGCACTACTTTTAATTACTGAGTTTAGACTGCTAAGAGACACTGGAGCACCATACCTACTTTTTAGTGATTTTAAATATGGTTTTGTGTATTTAACAATATTGTCAATTAAACCTTCTTTTGGTCTTGTGATAAATCCACCATATTCACCAAAAACATTTGATTTAATGTTATCTTTAACTTTCTTGAGAACTTCCGATTTACCAGCTTTCATGGATTGTTGAACAGTTGGTTTTGATGATGTGGATGATATAAAGTTAGTCATCTCGTCTCTTAAAGACTTAGCGTTTTTCGCGATTTTACCTACCGTGCTAGTTTCAAGTTTCGTCAGAACCTTTGATGTTCCTATTTTTGAAACTATGGACTTTATTGTATCTTTACCGATGTCCTTAACTCCTGGTATTTTTGAAACTCCAGGTAAAGCTAATAACATCATTGATAAAGCAGCTTCCTCATTTTTTCCCTCGGAATAATAAACGGCAGCGTCAGACGCACCAATACCAACCGCAAGAAGTGGACCGACAACAGGAATAAAAAGTGACGCTACTTGTAATATTGGTGCAGCGTCATGCCAACTCCAGTTAGAAACATAAGGTTTTTGTTTAGGTTGTTTCGGAATATATTCATATTTTGAATCTATTGTGTCGGACTGTCGAGGTAATAATCTCGGATCAATTTTTGATCCACTTGACTGTGGGAACAACTTAATGTTTAATTTATTGATTGTGTCGACATTTGTGATGAATGGATACGTCGAGTTATCCCCACCCCAGGATTCGGTGGCGTTTCTATAGGCTAACGAGTTTGTACGGTTTAATCTTTGGTACCAAAACCTACCATAATTTTGATCATTTAAACCATATGAATCATTAGGAGTGTTAGAGAGTGGGTTTGAATAGGTTTTAATCAATCTGTAATTATAACCATCGGAAATCGGATTAGTATAAGTTTTAAGTACCCTTTCAATACCAATAGAACTAAGTCTTGATGATGGTTTAAAGGTTTGTTCAATAATATAGTCTAATTGTGATTCGGTTAACACTAATTTCATATACATAAATACTTTATAAAAAAAAAATAACCGAAACGATTTGACAATACAATAAATTATACTTAATTTTGTAATGTTCTTTGAAATATTGGTCATGAAAAGATTGCGGGATGTGGAAGATGGTTATCCGCTCGGTCTCATAAGCCGAGATCGTCAGTTCGAATCTGGCTCCCGCAACTAAAATACTGACGTACCAGTGGACGCTTATATCGTCCATACCTGTAGCGGTAAGTTGAAAACGTTGGTTCAAATCCAACCGTCAGTACGGGAGTGTATACAGTAGAGTTCTACTTGAGAGAAGATGGTAACACACACTTTAAAGGGGGGTTACAAGGTGTCAAGTCGTTTTTTAGTTTTGTTGATAAAAACTGATGTTGTTGTGGAGATAGTTTGACATATAAACTTACACCCGTGATGTTAGTAGGTTTGATCACCTCATTCACGTAAATGTGACGAAACAAAACCCAAAGGAGTAGTCACAACTTGCGGAAGTAGCTCAATTGGTAGAGCTCCTCCCTTCCAAGGAGGTTGTTGAGAGTTCGAGTCTCTTCTTCCGCTCTAAGATGAGTTTTCCCACACCCAGGGTTAGTTAATAATTTAAAGGGGAACAGAAGTGGTACACAAGTCCACGACTCATCTAATTTACTCGGGTGGTGGAATTGGTAGTCACGGTGGATTTAGGATCCACTGTCGAAAGACGTGAGAGTTCGAGTCTCTCCCTGAGTACAAAAGATGATAGGAAGTGTAAAATAACAAACACGGAGAGGTGTTCACAAGGGTACACACTAAGGATAGGTAGAAATACCCAGCTCTCTAATGGTGTGTGAAGTTAAATGACGAGATTCCTGATAAAGTTATTTATCATCTTTTATTTGGTCCATTAGTGTAACGGCTAACATACATCCCTGTCACGGATGTGCTTCGGGTTCGATTCCCGGATGGACCGCAATATGGAACTATTATTATTTATTACATTTTTTGGGTTTATATTACTCATAAGGAAAAGAAAAAACGAATAAATTTGCTCGGGTGGTGGAATTGGTAGACACGCCGGACTTAAAATCCTGTGGACATTTGTCCGTGCCGGTTCGACTCCGGCTCCGAGTACAAATAAGTTAGACAGTGTCTAACTTGTTTATATTTGTAATAAGAAAAAGACGATAAACTTCAGTTCCCACACAGCGGTGAGATGGGCTAAGTTATATACAATTCCTCGGTGCTGGGAGTAGAAAGCTGAAGAGTCGTGTTTGTTAGGAGTGTAATGAGGCTAGGTGCCGAATCCTGTTAAAAGGTTTCTCATTGTGGGTTCGAATCCCACCCTAACATCAAAGGTCCTTTAGCTCATTCGGTTAGAGCAACTGACTCATAATCAGTAGGTGGTTGGTTCGATCCCAACAAGGACCACAAAAAATAAAAATATGGGTTTAATTATTATTGGTTTTTTTACTATTATATTCATGATCAGTATTTTCATAGCTTATAATGAAAAAATTAATTAATAATAATCAACATAAGATGTATGATAATACACAACATGTTTTTATTCATCTAATTCTACCAACAACGACTTTATTCGTCTTAAAATAAAAAGAATATGGAAAGTGAAATCATAGTTTCAATCATCACACCACTGGTTATATTTAGTATTTTTGTAATTTCTTACATTACGTATAAGAAAGACTAATTTACTTAATATCCGTGGATTCAATAAGTGTGTAGGTAAATTTATTACCCCATATCTTCATGGCTTTTTTACATATTGACATGAACACGTCAAAATCCTTAACACGTTTAAAAACTTGACATCCCTCAGACCAATTTTCAACCCAGGTAGAGTCTTGACCAGCTTTGTGAATATTAATACCAAACATACCGGTATCAATTTTAACTTCCTCAAAAACTAAATCTCTATTTGAATCTCTAAATACCTTTACATTTCCGAGTCTTTGACATAAAGCGTCATACTTACCTTGATGTTTGTCTATAGAATATACCCCCCTATATTGTCCAGGTATTAATCTAGCTACACCATTTTTATTATGAAATTGTTGTACACCCTTTTTACCAGGATCAGTTGTTGCCATCCAACAGTAGAATTGTTCAACACCCCTTTCGTCAAAAAATGATAGTGTTAGACAATCATCAAAAACATTTGTTACTTTATCAGCGACACTTGGTGAATTATTTCTAACACCAATTATGTTCACATCATACCCTTTTTTATTGGGGTCTGAAAACCAAACGTATCCTTTTGATTTTACAGCTGTTTCTATTTGACTTCTAGTGTAACACATAATTATAAACTTAATAACATATCAATTAAATCTGGATGTGGGTACATGTCCACTTTACCTCTAATCACGTTTGTGTGTGAGTACATACCTGGGGTTGAATTAGCTTTTGTTAAATCCAAAACATCAAACCCGTCAGCACCCTTCTCTTTAACCCATTGAACTAATCCAACTCTAGGATCAATATTGTATTTGTTTGAAATAAATAATATCCAATTTTTTAAGGATATGATCTGACTATCGGAATAGTTGTGCCAGTACTGGTACCCTCTAAATGGTTTTGCCAATTTAATTATCTGTGATGAGTCAGCTGGGGTATTCACATAAGTTTTACCATTTACAATTTGACCCATACTACAAACCTCAATACCAACTGAATTTCTGTGCATTACTGAATTACCGGTTCCGGTATGCCAACCATACCCACCTTCAGGAAAACATTGGATTAGTTCACCATCAAATTTATTATTACCGTTTGATACGTTTTGACCACCTAAGATGTATTCTGTAGCTACGTTACCACGATTATCTCTAGCCCACATATCAGCTACCTGGTATGGGTTAGGTCCACCAGCTGTGTGGTGTAGAAATATCCAATTTTTGGGTACCGGACCTTTAAAATATGTATTTTCCGGCATCCAATATTTTTTAATTTGAAGAGCGTTTACTACCTCACTATTCTCAGCGTTATCCGTGGTTAGAATACCCATGTGTGCCCAAGTTTTGGGTCCAACAACTCCATCAACGATCAGTCCATTTTTTTTCTGGTATGATTTAACAGCACTTTCAGTTTTAGGACCAAAGTTACCATCAACAGTTATTTTTAAGAACTCCTGTAATACTTTTACTGATTCTCCTTTGCTACCTTTTTTTAATGTTTCCATAATAATATATTTATATATAATTATAGGTTAAATTATTAAAAAATAAAGAAAGGGAAGTTCTGTTAATCTTTTTAATTAATTTAATATTTATAGTTATTAGTAACTTCATGGGAAAAATAATAATAAGTGAATATCAATTAAATAAACTCGTAAACTTAGTGAGTGAACAGATCAGTGGATCCACCGACAATTTTGGGGATTCCAGTGATTTTTGTAATGTAAATGTGAAGAATGAAATAAACACATCGTTCCCAACCGAAAATAACGTACTTATAAAATCAATACAGGACGCGGCAAAACTACAATTATCAAATTCAGTTACGATATACAAAAACTGGTATAATAAACCAGAAACACAAAAGAAAATAACCAAAAAAAGTTTACTCAAAACGTTACCATCATTTTTAGATAAGTTACTAAGTAAACCAATAACTTATTATACAGATCCCTCAAAATCACCAAAACCAAAATCAATCGCTTGGGTTATGGTACCTTCGGTTGAGAGTGACGTTAAACTTTTAGGTGATAAGTGGGGTGTAATAAATATTAATGTTTATCAATTACATGATGGTAAAAATTATTTAAACAGTTTGTACGATGTTATCCACCATGAAATGGGTCACATAATAGATTCTTATTTTAGGGTTAATGGTGAAAATATATATTTAAAAACACATGACAATTACAATAGAGACGATTACGAAAAAAACTACATAATAAATGATAAGGATCAATTTTCTAGACTTAGTGTACTTAGAACCGCTATTGGAGCTGGTCCTATGGATGATCCTAAAAGTTTACTAGATAAATTTATGTCAAAGGTTAAAGAAGGTAAGATATCCTCCCCATACTTTAACTTTTTAACCGCTAAGGGACAGTATACACCATCAACATTTAAGAAAAATACCACTGAAGTTGCCAAAAGTCTTAATATGTACCTAACAGGTAGAATATTTATTGGTGAATTATCAAGTAAAAACGTTGAACAACTATTTTCTAATTTTTCATTTGCTAAACGTGAGTCCGATACAATATACGTAAATTTTAACTTACTGTCCGATTTAAATAAAACAACAGCGGATATTGACAAAGAAAATAATAGCGATACTTTAACAATTACCGAAAAAATATTCAAAAAAAGTAAAATGTTACTTGAAATTGAAGATTTAACGACTTTTTATTTTTTAGCACTTAAACCTAAAGAAGGTAAACTTACAATATCAACTATTAGTACTCCGGAGGTTAATGACACACCGGTACCTCCTCCACCATCTTCACCGTCTTCACCCGAATCTGGACAAGCGGTATACATCCAGTAAAGTAACCAAATCAATTAGTGATTGACATTTTTTTAAGTTTTTTTATATTTATATTTAAATAAACATTATAAAAACAAATTTTATGAAATTAACAAAAGAACAAGTACTAGGTATCGTAAGACACGCGTTAACGTTTGTTGGTGGTATTTTGGTAATGAGAGGTCTTATTGATGAAACAGTCGTAACTGAAGTTGTCGGTGGTGTAATAACATTAGCGGGATCTATCTGGTCTGTTATTGAGAAAGTAAAATAACCAATACATTTTTTGTGAACCCCCACCTAAAATGGGGGTTTTTTATTTTTAAACATACGTATTTTTACACACTTAAATATATTTATCAAATAAAAAACAAATGGAGAACTTCATGATGATTTCGGTAGCTTTTATTACCGGTGTTTTAGGACCAATTTTAGTAATTTTTGTTAGAAATTGGTTAGAATCAAGAAAGAAAAAACCAGATATGGTAAGAGATACACTCAGAGTTAGTGAATTAATAACACAAAAAATTGAACATATAAAAGAAGAGTTTCACGCTGACAGAGTTTGGATAGCTCAATTCCACAACGGAGGAAATTTTTACCCAACCGGTAAGTCAATGGCTAAATTCTCAATAATATACGAAACCGTTAATCTGGGGACAACGTCAATACAGAGTAATTTCCATAATATTCCGGTTAATCTGTTTTCAAAAGCTATAAATGAACTCCTACAAAACGATACGATCGAAATTTCCGACTTTAAAAATGAAACCATAGCTACTTTTGGATTAAAATATGTAGCGGAAGAAAGTGGGTGTAAGTCCGGGTACCTATTCTCAATTAAAACAATAGATGAAAAATTCATAGGTATTCTTGGTGTGGACTACACTAAGAAAAAATCTAAATTAGATATGGAAAGTATTAATCACCTTCAGGTTCACGCGACATCCGTTGGGGGTGTTCTGATCTCACATCTTGAGAATTAATATAAAAAATATTTAATAAAATTTGTTTTATTGGTTTATATCCAGTAAATTAGTTTTATGAATATTTTCTTTTTAGACTTCGACACAAAAAAATGTGCTACATACCATTGTGATAAACATGTGGTAAAAATGATTTTGGAGACCGCACAACTCCTATGTGGTGTTCATCACATGACTAAAGACAATACTGACGATATCCCCTATAAATTGTCCCATAAAAATCACCCGTGTGCTATATGGTCTAGGGAAAGTTTATCAAATTATTTTTATCTGTGTGATCTTGGATTAGAACTATGTCGTGAGTACACGTACAGATACGGTAAACGTCATAAATCCCAGGAGATTATTGAGTGGTGTATAATTAATAAACCAGGTATTCCGGATAGTGGGTTTACAGATCCACCAAAAGCAATGCCAGATGAATATAAGGTTGATTCCGTAATTGAATCATATCGTAAATACTACATAGGAGCTAAGTCTGGTTTTACAACCTGGAGAAATAGAAACAAACCGGAGTGGTTTTTACCCCAATGATATATTTATAAGATATATCAATTCAAATGAGACATAACTCAAAACGTGAAAATTTAACAAAATCTAATTTATTACTTGAGACTAAATTCTTAAAGGGTAAAGAATATCTATTAAACGAATCTAAAGTTGACGAGATAACAAAGGTCAAAACCGAAGCGTTATCAATATTGTCAACTTTAAAAAATAGACATTCGGGGTTTGTTAAAACTCAAATTGAAAATAAGGAGAAGGACCTGAGAGCGATTGATCCAAATAAAGCTTGTTCAAAATTAAGTGAGATTGATGAAGCTAAAAATGGTATACAATCAGCTAAATCTATGTTAACTTGTCATCCGGAAGACAAAACCGATTTAACAAAACTTGAGACTTTAATTGGTCGAATTCCAGAATTGTGTAAGTCCACATCCGATGATAAAACTGAAGGAGGTGATACTGAAGGGGGTGATACTGAAGGGGGTGATGAAGTAGTATCTAAAACATTACCTAAAATTTTTGGGGACATTAAACCTGGTTGGGGTGATAATAAGAATTCTGGTTATGAGAATGGACCAAAAAACCATGGAGCTAGAGCTTTTGGTAATTGGGAATCAGATAACGCTTGGGATATATTTGCTAAACCTGGTACAAAGGTTTACGCCATATTACCTGGTAAAGTCAAAAAAGTAAAAGTAACCAATAAAACTACCGGTAAAGTTTTTGGTACTCAGGTGTCAATTACAGGAACCGAAGGATACCCAAATACATTTTACACACACTTAAAAAATGTGAAACTAAATGTTGGTGATGAGATAAATGTTGGTGATTTAGTTGGTGAGATAAGTGAGTGGGACTCAGCTCCTACAATAACCCACGTACATATTGGTATTGACGATAAAAAACATATTAAGGAGTATTTGTCGGTAGATGGGACATTATTAAAAGGTTCCGGTAAAGCTTCTGAATCTTCTGATGAAGGTGGGGAATCCACAAGTGGGGATACAAAGTCAACCTACGATGACGCTTATTCTGGATTTTTTGGCCAAGGTGGTAACGCGACTCTTTTTGATCTATTTGGGTCTTTCGGTAAAATGATGACACCCAAAGAAACTTCTGAGGTAACTGAGAATGTTAACGAAATCAAAAAAATACTTAAAAAATTATTATAAAATTTTGTTTTTAAATTTTTATCAGTTATATTTGTATCAAATTTAAAACTTATTAATATGTCAGAACAAGAAACTGTTGCCATTGAGAACATTATTTTTTACTATTTCGGATCTAACGGTATGAAGTACCACACACCAAGTGCTGAGTTCGCTCACAATCAAGCGACTAAGTATGGTACCGAACATGTATACGTAGAAAAATATTAATTATGAACATATGTGTGACAACACTGTGTGTTGAGACTAAAGAGGGGTCTAGGTATACTGAAAAATGTCGTGATCTAATAAATTCACATATTGAGTTCACCAACTACGATATTATCGTATTAACCAATAGGATGGACCAGTTACAGGATTTGTCCACTGATAGGGTTAAACTAATTAATTACGATGATAAATTTAAAGAACCGGTGGTTTCCGCCGGTCTTTTTAATATGCACATAAAAAGAAAATCAATATTCCTAGCAAAAGAGTTAGGATATGACGTGGTATTCTATAATGATTGTGATTGTTTTATTGACGGATGGGACCATGAAAGTTTTATTGAGTTTTGTTCGAGAGATTTTGATGTAGCTTACGTCTCACACGTACATCCACAATTAGGTGATCTAAGGAGAAACTACAGTCATTTCCAAGACAAGGTTACCAATGAGTTCGGAGATCTATATTACCCAGAATTGGATAGGTCACCAAATCCGAATGAGACTAGGGTTATTTTTAAGAATAACGAAAAGTTAAATAACTTTATTTTGTTCTGGGACAAAATTTCAAATAGAAATAATAATTATAATACATACCATGATGGTGTTTATTTTGGTACATCCTCAGTTGATTCAAAAATGAATATGATCGGTGTAACCAGGGATATTAAGTTCACAAAACACTGTAAAATAAGTCATGGTGAAAAATTTTTGAATTTTTTTGGTGAATATTTATAAAAATACTTGACAATAAGAAAAATTCATATTATATTTGTATCAGAATTCGGAAATGACCGAAACGTTCTTTGAAAATTAAGAAATTATCCGTTCAGGAGTACGGTTAGATCCTTCGGGACAAACACCAGGAACTGATAAACGATAATTGGCTGTGTATAGTCGTTAAATAAACCACGAAAGTGGGATAAAGTGAGTCAACTGTCAAATTGATTTGCGTCTTGTTAGTCTTCGGATTATCGAGGTCGAGTACACAAGCGGGATACCATAAGATCTTTAGTACCGAGGCCAACGGTGTAGGGAAAGTGATCTTATGATTAGGTGATGTGGGTCATCTGATTGAGGGGGGAACCCCAATAGGAATAACCCGTAGGAATTATGTGAGAAGTAGGTTATCCAAATTTACAATTACGTATTCCAATATTAAAGGATACTTAAAACCGAAAGGTATGACAACAAACAGGTGGTGCTGAAATTGTCCTTAATAAATCTCTACCAAGGGATTTGTTTCGAAGTAGTCTTAAAGTATGGAAATGGGGACATTTCAGAGGGTAGTTGGGTATTTCGTTGTCCAAAAGATAATGAATCTCGAGACGGACCACTACTTTCACAATCCACGACACAAAAACTTTATGGAAAGTAATAAATCTATTATTAAACTACAGAAAGGAAAAGTGTCCGTCAGGTTTGGTCGAAAGGTGACTACCTAGTAACGAGTTGTTCGTTGCACATAAAGACCCCAAGTCTGAGTGTATTTTTACCAAAGACCTCTAATCTCGCAAGGATCAACTGGGAAGGCATTCTCGGAGAGAGTTAAGTAATAGGAGAGTAGATCAAACCTCAAAGAGTGGTTCACTTAAATAACCGTCACTGAGAAATACCGTTCAAAAGATGGTGGATACGAAGGGAAACAATAATCCTTCCAAAGGTTCTCAATAACAGGTGTAATCTCAACCTTTTTTTAAATTTTACTGGAAAAATAACTTAGACAACAATTAGTTGTCTTTTTTTTTATGTGAAAACTTGATTTTTACAAAAAAAATCACTATATATTATGTATAATAAACTAATAACTTAATTAAAAAAAAATGAAAAGATTATTCTTAATTTCCTTCGTGGTTTTCACGACAATTTCTCTAATGACATCTTGTGGTGAAAACACATCAACTGGAAACGCGACTCAAGACGCAACCACTGAAGTTTCAGATAGTACAGCTACATCAACTGTAAAAGATTCTGTTACTGTTAAGTAATTTAGGTTTTACCTGGATTATGAAACCCCGTTCTTAATTGAATGGGGTTTTTATTTGGCATAAAAAAACCTCATCACAAGTGTAATGAGGTTAAGTGGTGGAGGTGGAGGGTCTCGAACCCTCGTCCATAATACCCCGTAAGGTAAGGACTACATGTTTAGGTTGGTATTTTCTAATACCCCAAAATAGTTAATTTGTTCTTCACCATCGTTAATCAACAACCAATGGACGACTCGATTTTGGGTTCAGTCGTGATCCACCTTTGTAAAGACTTCTGTTGCTAGGTTGTATGTCCACCGACCCCCCGTTTCCGTAAACTTCTTAAGCTACAGTAACTTCAGAACCTCTTAGTAAACCAAGAGTTTCCATTTTGTTTAGCACATTGCCAGTTGTTTTCTGAATCAGTTTTTAAGGGGATTAATTCAGTCCCCACATGCCCTTATTCTCCAGCCAATACCTGTCAAATCCATAAACACCCCCATATTATCAAAGAACTATGTACAAATATACGTATATTCCTACATATATACAAGTATAAATATATTTATCTTATATAACAAGTTAAAATTAGTAAAAAAAGTATTTTATTATATAATGGGAGAAAATTATAATCCATACGAAGAAGACCTGGACGTTATTTATGAAGATGATAGTGTCAGATTAATTGACGTTATGACAAAAAAAGGTCTTAGGTATTTATTACCGGATTTTGATACTCAAGATTTAACAGATGTGAGTACTGAGTTTGGGGTATTTAGTGAGGACATTTATTTTATTGTCGGTAAGGATCCGGAATCTGAGATATTCATGTTTAAAGAATATGGGGATGGGACAAAGATATTAAATGTGACAGACGGGTTTAAGTCATCAGAAGCTACCGATGTTAGGGACGTGATCTCAAAATACCCCCAGTTAAAAGAAAACATTAATAAAATATTCAAAGGTGGTGAAACATTCGAATATTTAAAGTCGATTATGTCCGGTAAAAGAGTACCACGGTGGGATGATAGGTTTGATCCATTGATTGGTGATATTGATTACAAAGAAGATAGACCCTCATCTAGTATTGTAACGATTAAATTTGAGGAGAGTGATGATTTTTTAGACGTATTTAATATCGATAATGAGGATAGGTATTACTATAAAGACGCTAATAGTTATTACAGAGAAAGGGATGTTGATAGATACTGGTATGATGAACAGTGGGAAGATGGGAGTTTTATTGATGGTACGTTAAATGATGTGAACAAAGAAAAATTTAATGAAATACTTTCACTGGTATCACCAAAATCAATTAATTTAGATATACGTCAAAAAGTTAAAGTGTTTGATCAATTTTTTGGTAAATATTCCGATGATTTTATTTACGATTACGCGTCGGACTATCAAGATTGTGTTGACGACAATGTTAAAGACTCCATCAATTCTGAGTTTGATAATCCATTTATGAAATTTGGGATTAAGGAAGTAAACCACTCTTACAAATATGAAGTTAATATTTCTGTGTTATTGACATGGTTTAAACAATTAAATATGATTGGTGGGACGGTAAAAGACCTATTGACAAAATTGATTGATAAGTACGGTAAGAATTATAGGGGTGATTGGTCAGAACTTGAGTACAGTGTTGGGTGTCCTGATTTTGATTATGAAAAATTAAATGATCGGATTTCGGATGTATTTGATAACATTCTTGATGAGATTCAAGAATCTGAAGAATTCGGGTTTATGAATTTTGAAGAATATGGTAATTATTTGGATTATATTCAAAAACTCGGTGGATTTGGTACCGTGATAACTATACCAAAAAGTGAAAATAAAAAATTCGTAATTACGGATCTTGATAGATCAACAAACAAAGCTACAATCGCGATTGATACTGGGGAAAGAGATCCAGAATATCGTAAATTAACAATGGATGAATTAAATTCATTCCTATATAATTATGAACTGTTTAATGAGAGTAAATTAAAGTTATGGAAAATAATGAAAGAAATTTATTAAACGGTTTATTCATATTTTGTCGTTCACTGGGGGACGTGTCAACTTTCACAATATTATTGGATGGTCCACAGATAGATGATGTTGAGAGATATGTCTATGGTCTGAACGAAAAAGGACAACGACTTAAATCTAAAAGTCTTAAATTACCAGGTAACCTTACACAATTTTTGGTTGATATAACTTTAATGACAAATGAAGAAAGATTTAAGTATATTGAGGGTGAACCAAAAAGTGCGTTAGGGGGTGACGATTATGGTAATTACTCATATAATGAGGTTGTATTTTTTATTTACCCAAAAGAAAAAAAATTAGTATTAAAGACAAAATCTTCATACAATGATGGTGGTCGGGAAATTGAAAAATTCAAAACACCAAAAGAATTTTTAGAGGTTTTAATTGAGAATGACTCAGAATACTTCAAATTAAATTTCTGGGGTCGTGAAAATGATTACGAATTTGATTTTAGTTATGTTAAGGGTGATAATATTCTCCCGGGTGATGTTAGATCAATTGGTCAAAATACATTCGCTGATCTTGTGACTAAATATTTTACCAGGAATTGGTATTTAAGTGACGGTTCTGTTGGTGTGATCACAGTAAAACGTAATATGACCACAATAGATCTGGAAATGTATGACTATTACATGGATTGGTCCGGATTTAAAAAAACATACGTGTTAAATTAATTTGGTAATTAAATATAAAACCCATACATTTGTTGTATGGAAAGAAATTATCAGTTATTAAAAGACGTTCTATCGGTACCAACAAAAACGTACCAGGAGGAAAAAATGGTTAAATTTATTTGTGATTGGTTAACCGAAAACAATATACCATTTTATGTTGATGAGTTTCACAATATTTACGCTACAAAAAAAACTGATGAGGTTAGTTTTTTCCCATGTGTAATATCCCACACAGACACCGTACATAACATTGAGACCATAAATGTGGTTGAGGAGATGTTACCTGACGCACAGGGTAATGTTAAATTGTCCTTAAAAGCGTATAACGATGATGGGAACCCGACTGGAATTGGGGGTGATGACAAATGTGGTGTTTACGCTTGTCTTGAATTACTAAAGGAACTACCAAATGTAAAAGCAGCTTTCTTTGTGTCTGAGGAGACTGGGTGTAAGGGATCTTTCAAAGCTGATCCTGGGTTTTTTGATAATGTCGGGTATTCAATTCAGTTTGACGCTCCGGAAAACAATATGATTTCAGAGTTTTTGATGAATATTAATATGTTTGATCGTGATAGTAAATTCTTTGAGGTTGGTGGTAGACTAATTACTGAACATTTCCCGTCGGATACCAAATATCACAAACATCCATATACCGATATATACCCCATTAGAACGATGTTCGGTATTCAATGTTTCAATATATCGATTGGGTATTATAATTATCACACAAGGAATGAATACGTGGTTGTGGAGGATACATATAACGGTATTAAAGTTGGTCAGTTAATGATAGATGAACTTGGTTACGAAAAGTACTAAATAAAAAAAGGAGGGTTATTAATCCTCCTTTTTCTTTCTACCACGTTTTTTTGGTTCTGGTTTTGACCTTTCTTCCAAATCAATTACCAATTCATCGTTTTCTTTTTTGACAAACAACATATACTCTCTATCCTCGGTAACATCACCAGTTAATATCTTCTCAGATATTAGATCCTCAATCTTATCCTGAATAGCTCGTTTAATTGGTCTAGCACCGAATTGTTCATCAAACCCGACCTCAGATATTTTCTCAGTTACAGAATTCTCATACGTAAAATTGTATTTCATGGACTTCAATCTCTCGATTAACTTATCAATTTCAAGTTTTACAATTTTATCAACATGATCTTTTTTAAGTGAGTTGAATATGATTACATCGTCAATCCTATTTAAAAACTCGGGAGCGAAAAACTTACTCAATTCCTTTTTTAATACGTCACGTTTGTGTTCTTCCTGGATTGTTTCACTAATATTACTTTTAAACCCTACACCGGTACCAAAATCTTGTAATTTTTTAACACCAATGTTTGATGTCATAATAATTAAACAGTTTTTAAAATTAATCTTTCTACCTAAACTATCTGTTATGTGACCGTCATCCAACATTTGTAATAGGGTTGAGAATATGTCTTTATTAGCTTTCTCAATTTCATCAAATAATATTACAGAATATGGTTTATTTTTAACTTGTTCTGTTAATTGACCCCCCTCTTCGTGACCAACGTATCCTGGAGGTGATCCAATCAACCTCGAAATTGTGTGTTTTTCCTGGTATTCAGACATATCAACACGAATTAAACTATCTTCACTACCAAATATTTCTTTAGCTAATTGTTTAGCTAAAAATGTTTTACCAACACCAGTAGAACCTAAGAATATAAATGAACCGATAGGTCTATTCGGGTCTTTAATTCCGATACGGTTTCTACGGATAGATTTTGATATTTTAGATACAGCTTCCTCTTGTCCAATAACCTTTAAATTTAAAGAAGACTCCAAACTAACCAATGAGTTTTTTTCATCAACGTTTAATTTACTAACCGGAATTTTAGTCATATTAGAAACCACCTCATAAATCAAATCTTCCGGAATTCCACGTTTACTACTTAATAACTCAAGTTCAAATTTTTTCTTTTCATCCTCTAGTTTTAATACCACGCTTCTTTCACGATCCCTAAGTTCAGCAGCTTGTTCGTAATTTTGTTTTTTAATCACATCAACTTTTTCCTTTTTAATGTCCTGAGCTTCCTGTTTTAGTTTTTCAATTACTTCTGGTAATTTAATGTCTATCTGCATTCTTGACCCAACCTCATCCAGGATGTCAAAAGCTTTATCCGGGAACTCACGATCGGTGATATATCTGTCAGCTAACTCAACACACAACCAAAGTGATTCATCGGAATAATGTACTTTGTGGTGTTCTTCATATTTTGACTTACTCCTCTTTAAAATTTCAAATGTTTCGTCTTTTGATGAAGGGTCAACAATAACTTTTTGGAATCTTCTCTCCAAAGCACCGTCTTTTTCAAAATGTTTTCGATATTCATCTAGAGTTGTGGCTCCAATACATTGAATCTCCCCCCTTGATAACGCTGGTTTAAAGATATTTGAAGCGTCCAGGGATCCGGAGCTATTCCCAGCACCAACCATGGTGTGGATTTCATCAATAAAAAGGATTATATTGTTTGTGTTTTGTAATTCCTCGATAATTACCTTCATTCTTTCCTCAAATTGTCCACGGTATTTTGTACCAGCTACAATAGAGTTAATATCTAATGATACTATTCGTTTGTCCATTAAATTTTTTGGACACTCACCATTATGAATCATCATAGCTAACCCCTCAACAATAGCTGTTTTTCCAGCTCCTGGTTCACCAATAATAATTGGGTTATTCTTTTTTCTTCTTGATAAAATTTGAGCTATTCTAAAAATTTCACTTTGTCGACCTATAACTGGATCTAACTTACCTTGTTCAGCTAGTTTTATTAAATCTTTACTGAAGTTGTCTAGAACAGGTGTACCACTTTCGGATTTTTTCTTGTTCTTATCATCACCATCTACATATTCAATCATAATATTATTTTTTATAAGTTTAATAAATAAAACACTAAAAGTACATAATGTTTTTATTAAGATATTTATTAAAAAAATGATAATATGGCAATATTAAAAGAAGTAATATCCGGAACTAAAATTATAAATGAAATACAATCAAGTAATTTAGTTAAAACAGAATATGATACCGAAACAAAAACATTGGTGGCTGAATTTAAAGGGGGGATGAAATACCAGTATTCCGACGTACCACACCAATTATATACACAATTTAGAATGTCACCATCACAGGGGTCGTTCTTTAATAGTAAAATATCAAAAACATTTAAGTATCAAAAATTAACCTAATTTATATAGTTTAACTATTTATTATTGAATCAATAATTAAAATGGACAGTAAAATATTACGTAGTTTTATCCCTAAGACATCTTTAAATCCCAAAATTTGGGAAAAGGTTGACGGTACTGTAAAAATGAAACGTGATGTTAGAGATAAATTATTGGAGATATCTCACCAATTTATTGAATTTTTAGATGTTGACATTGTGGTGACGGATATAATATTAACAGGATCATTATCTAATTATAATTGGTCCCGGTATTCAGATTTTGATTTACATGTTGTCGCTAATTTCTCACAATACAATGAAAAACAGATTGAGTTATATGAAAAGTTCTTCAACCTAAAAAAAATACTATTTAATCAGAAACACGACATAAAGCTATTTGGTTATGAGGTAGAGTTATATGTCCAAAATGAGGTTGAGGCTCATTTTAGTAGTGGGGTTTATTCTGTACTATACGATGATTGGTCAAACAAACCAAAAAAAGAAAGTGTTAATATTGATCGTAGGTTATTAAAGAGGAAAACTAAACAATGGATGGATATTATTGATGGTGTTCTTGAGAATATTGAGGATGAGGATCTCGAAACAGCTAAGGAATTGCTATCAAAATATAAAGATAAACTTAAGAAATATAGAACATCTGGATTAGAGTCTGGTGGTGAATACTCTGTTGAAAACTTGGTATTTAAAATACTGAGAAGAAACGGATATATTGAAAAACTACATGACGCGTCAATAGGTTTACTTGATGATAGATTATCGATGAATCAATAATTTATAATTTAAAATAGATAATACTATTTATTGATATATTTATTAAGAAAAAATAATTATTTAAAAAAATACACTATGTCAGGATTAAGACCAATTGGAAGTGAGAAACTTGAGGGTATGGATAAAATCAAGCGTATTATGGAAATCGCTAGATATAATGAAAATAGACCGTCAAGACTTAATGAGAGTGAATCAACAGAATATGGGATATCATTATCTGACGGAAATCATTACGAAATCGTTAAAGAAAAACAAGGATACATTATAAAAAGATCGATTAATGAGTCGGTATCCGATTATATTGAACCAATGAAAAATAGAAAATACTATTCTTCATACTCCCAAGCACTTAAAAAATTAAATTTAATGGCTAAGGAATTTAACACTTTACACGAAAATTCCGAAGGTACTTCTCTATTTTCAGAGCAAAAAAAAAAGTTTAAACTAAAATTACCAAAAACAAAATCTACTGAAACACCATCAGTAAGTGAACCAACCACACCTGAAGGTCCAGTAGCTTCACCAGAACCGGTAACTCCACCATCTGTACCACCAATGGAAGGTGGTGACGTACCACCTATGGGTGGGGATGTGTCACCAGCTGTACCACCTATGGAAGGTGGTGATGTACCACCTATGGAGGGAGGTGATGTACCACCTATGGATGGTGGTGAATCTTCAGACGCTTCAGATACATATGACGACATGGGATCATCCTCATCATCAGATGGGTATGACGATGACATGGGAGGATCTAAGAAAGATGGAAAAGTTTCAATGAAGTTAATTCAAAAATTAATCGGTAAATCAGCACAAAAAATCAGAGCGTACTTATCAAAAGATGATATGGATTCAAATGATGTTAAATACATTATTAATTCCATATTATCATCTTTAGATCTATCAGTCTTGGATGAGGATGATGTTGAAGAAATTATATCTAGATTAGAAGGGACGGAAGATGATGAAGATGAAGATTTTGGTGATGATGAAGATATTGACTTTGGGGATGGAGATGAGAATGTAGCTGAACCAGCGGAACCATCTGGTGAGATGGCAGAAACCTATGGATCGTACGCTGACGCTTTTAGTGATTACATGGGTGGGTCATATTCAAACGAACTAATGAATGAGTTTGACAATGATGACGATGATGATGATTATCCGAAACATGGAGCTAGACAAAAGATTAGAAGATATCCTCACGAAAAATATGAATCAATATACGAATCAATAATTGATAAGGTTATCAATAATCATATTGACGAAAATGAAATTAAGATTTCAAATTCTAAATCAATAACAAAAACAAAAGAAAAAATTATTAATCTTTCTGAATCAATCAGACAAGAAAGATCAGCTTTAAAATTTTTAGAAAAGAATCCAAATTCATTCTTAGTTGGGTCAACAAGCAAAGGTAATTTGTTATTTAAAACTGGGTTAAAAGAGAATAAAATAACACCAGACGGTAAAGTACTATGAATTGTTTAATTTACATAAATAAACTTGGTCCAAACTATAAGGGTGACAATATATATGAATTTATATTTTCGGACACCTTAGAGGTTTGGGGTGATAACTGGGAATCAAAACCAGCTAATGGATACCCGAGTCCACCTGATATTGAATATATCAAGAAGGTGGGTGTATTAAGTAATGAAAAGGTGTCGTTAGAATTAGTTCAAGATTCTGATGTTTTTTCCATTATTGACTCAATGGATGGGGTTTTAGCTCTTGGGTGGGAAAAAGAAACTGGGGATATAGACTTTTCAATAACAAAAAGAATGGTTTTCAGATTTGGTGATTCCGAAACTGAAATAAAAGATAAATTATACGAAAGAGATATCGTATTAGAGTTTGAAAAAAAAATGGTGTATGAGAACTAAAAAAGACATAATGAATTTAATTAAAAATGGGTTAAAGATTGAAACCGTTTCAAGGTTAAGTGAGTCTCAGATTAAAACGTTATCTGAGAAATTTAAAAAACAAGAAACAGATGAAGCTGTTGATACCGTAAGTAAAATTAGAACCTTTAGTCCTGGGGAAGTTAGTAGTGCGAAATCATCAGGAGAGTCACTTCCTGGTGGTAAAGCTGTAAAATTAAATCAAGATGGTAGTGTATCCGTAACCATGGAGGGGGAAGTTACTGAGAGATTTGAATCAAAAGCTCAACAAGGTTTATTTTGGGCCAAATGTAACAAATCAAAAGGTAAGGAAAAAAAGAAGTGGTGTGATATGGCAAGAGAATTTTCAGATAGTACAACTGAAAAAGAGTATGAAGATATGCCAAAGAAGAAACACCCAGAAAAAACTGTAAAATATAATAAGAAAAAAGAAAAATCAAAGGTTGAGGAACAGTTAGAAAATGAAATTGTTAAATTAATTGAGGGTCACATAAACCCATCAATGACCAAAGGTGATTTAATTAAGGTTATTTTAGAAAAAACAAAAAAAGAAGACTCAATGATATTGAGAAACCCAAAAAAAATGACTATGTTTTCAAAAGATGAAGGTAAAGAAATGAAAACTATGAAAAAACCGATTGGTAAATTATTTAGTATGGGTAAAGAAATGTCAGAAAACACCGAAACAGCTCCAGTAAAACCTGGAACCAAAGAAAAAACAAAATCACCTGGTAAAGATAAAAACCCATTCAAAAGACCTGGACCAAAAGAACAGCCAAAAGCTAAAAAAGGCAAGGAGGAAAAAAAGAATGAGTTTATCTCAGTAATAAAACAAGCGTTAAATTTAATGTAATGGGAAATAGAAATTTAGAAAGATTAATAAGAAAAATAGTAAACGAGGCTCCCGTGGAGTACGGTGATTACCCAGAAAGAATGCACCCAAGGACCCAACAAAGAATCGAGGATCCTGAAGGAATTTACGCTAAAAATAGAGGGTTTAAAGGTGGTGTTGGTGACGTTGAGAAAATGACAGAAAAACGATTTAAAGAAATTGTTGATTATGTTAAAAGATACTACGGTACCCAAGAAAACATAACCAATCCACAAGTTAAAAGAGCGATCCAAATGGAACAAATGATGTCCGTAAGACAGGTTATGGGTATCGAACCTAGTTATAGGGAGGAACTTAGAGATTTAGCTATGGAGATAGCGGCAAAGGAAGAAGGGTGGATACCGTCAAACATGACAATGGAAGAAGCTGTAGAAGAGGGCGTTGTATCCAAAGAAAGAAAAGAGGGTGGTGTTGTTTATAAGTTTGATTTCATCAACGTACTAACATTTTTAGGTGAACAAAGAATTGACCCGAATCAATTTCAGATGAAGTCAAAAGAAATGAAAAAATTGGAATTACCTAAAAACTTCTCATTTGATATTGATGAGTTAACTCCGGATGAACAAAGACAACTTGAGATTGAGAAAAGAAATGTAATAAACGCGATTATCCAGGGTAAGGGTAAACGTGGTCAATTTGCTTATCAAATGTATAAGGATAGATTGGATGAAATTGATCCTTCTTTATATCCATTGTATAATAAAATTATGGCCGCTAATGACTTAATGTATTTCACCGATGAGGATCTTATTGAAGCTCTAGGTGGTAACGCAGCTGGATCCGCTGGTAAAATGGATGGTGATGAAGATGAGGATGAAGATGAAGGTGGGGGTGAAGAAAATGAAGAAAACGACACATATTTCGCTAACGGTGTAATCTTTCCAATTTTACTACACGAATTATTTAAAACGTTTTCAATAGTTACGTCAAGAGCTCAATGGACTGATATGGATCTTGGTATGGCTCAAGATGTTATTGGTCAAACCGACACAATGACAAACGAACCAATGAATTTCCGTGTTGGTGCTGAATTAGTTAGAAAAATAAGATTATTATTACCGGATGAATTAACAACAGATCCTGAAGGTAAAAAATATTACCCATTTTTTGAACAAATTTTATATAGTGTACCAGCTGAATCATTCTTACGTGACATCATATCTAATGTGGTATCCAATGATAGAGATGACAATCAAAAAGCTTCTAGAAAGTTTGTTGAGATTTTACAACAAGCTAAAGAACAGTATAAACAATACAAAGAAGGTGGTGATGACGATGATGACGAGTATGATGAGGAGGAAGAAGGTGGTATGACTTATTAAGTTCATAATATAAAAACAGTAGAAACCCCCACATTAGAAATAATTGGGGGTTTTGATATTTATATAGAAATATCTTTATGAGTTTATCAAAAGAACAATTAATGTTAGAGTATGTTCGATGTATGAAAGACACACCGTACGCGTTAAGAACCTACTTACAGACATATGACAATACCGTATCGAGATATGTACCTCTAGAGTTATTCCCAGACCAAGTTTCACTATTGAACGACTATGAGGAATATGAGGAGAATATCGCACTTAAATATCGTCAAGCTGGTGTATCAACAGTAACCGCAGCTTGGGTTTCAAAGAGATTGGTTTTCGCTAAAAAGGAAAGACCGGAAAAAATTCTAATAATCGCGAACAAGTTGGATACGTCCATGGAGATGGCTAATAAAATTAGATCTTTTATCGACCAATGGCCGAAATGGGTTGGGACTGGATTTTCATCTGACAAAAATTCACAAAGACATTATAAGTTAACAAACGGATGTGAAGTTAAAGCGGTTGCGACATCCCGGGATGCGTTACGTGGATATACCCCCACGATACTTGTATTTGATGAGGCCGCGTTTATCGAAGCTGATGGGGATTTCTGGGCAGCTTGTATGGCTTCACTATCCACGGGTGGTAAAGTTATCGTAGTGTCAACACCAAATGGATTTGACCCAATTTACTATGAAATCTACAACCAAGCGGTTAAGGGGATGAACCAGTTTAAAATATCTGAGATGTTCTGGTGGAGAGACCCCAGATATTCCAAAGATTTGTTTTTGGTACCAACAGATGACATGGTTGATTATTTACTAAATAAGTCGGAAAGGGATCATTCCAAGAATATTTCATTTGAACATGTAGATCCATATGAACGTGATTATAATGAGTTACAGGGATTATTTAACCAAGGATATAAACCATGTTCAACATGGTATGAAAAGATGGTTAAAAAACTAAAATATGATAAGAGAAAAATAAATCAGGAGTTAAATTGTGAGTTTCTTGGATCCGGGGACAACGTATTTGACTCAAAACAATTAGAATATATTAAAGAAAATACAATAATGGAACCTGTGACTAAACTTATGGGTAATTCATTGTGGATTTGGAAGGAACCAGAACAAGGTCACAAGTATATTATGGGTATTGATGTATCCAGAGGTGATAGTGATGACTTTAGTTCAATACAAATTATTGATTTTGACGAACGTGAGCAAGTATTGGAATATGTTGGTAAAATACCACCGGATACTTTAGCTGAAATAGCTTATAAATGGGGGACAATGTATTCATGTTTTGTGGTTGTTGATATCACAGGTGGTATGGGTATTACTACGGTAAGAAAAATGCAGGAACTTGGTTATAAAAATATGTACATTGATGGTGTAGATAGTACTAATATATGGTCGTACAATCCAAAAGCTGGTGAAAAGATCCCAGGTATAAATTTTAACAATAAACGGGTTCAGATTATCGCGGCTTTTGAGGAGTATGTTAGACATAAGTTTAAGATCCGTAGTGTTAGGTTATACAATGAAATGAACACATTTATTTATTTAAATGGTCGACCAGATCACCAGAAAGGTCAACATGATGATTTAATAATGGGGATATCAATGCCGATATATGTCGGAGAATCATCATTTTCAAAATTAGAACGTGTAACTGAACACACAAAAAAAATGTTAGATTCGTGGTCAGTGGCTCATAACGAAACGGTGGCAAATGAGGTCTACTTTAATCCCACATTACCAAATGTTAATGTTAAACACGACAGATATGGTCGACAAGTAACGGAAGCTTCCAAAAGTGACTATGTTAAATACGGTTGGTTATTTGGTGGTAGGTAATATTTATTAATATGGGATTTGTAAGACGTAGGGTTTCTGGTAATTATTTTGGTGGGTCTAGTTTAATAGTACCTGGTCAAGGTGTTTATAGTATAAAAAAATATAACAATTTCGTCGGTAAATCTGGGATAAAAAAAGATAATTATGACGATATTCCATTACCAACTCCAACACCAACTCCAACACCTACTAACACACCAACCCCAACAATGACCAATACCCCAACAATGACCAATACCCCAACAATGACCAATACCCCAACACAAACACCTACTGTAACCCCAACACAAACACCTACTGTAACCCCAACAATGACCCCAACACCAAGTGGATTACCAGAGTGTAAATGTTATAATTTTATTTATAGTTTTAGTGGTCGTGAAGATAGGTGTGTTGCAAGATATATGGATTGTGAGGACAATAATAATGAAGTAACTCTTAACGTGGGGGATAACTATGTGTGTACAAAAGATCAGAGTAGTTTTATCCTAACATCAGGGTGTAGAGGTTCAATTGTTGAGGTAATTGATAATGGTGTTTGTGACGAATTATGTGGTCTTGGTGTATGTATAGAATATGAGATTTACAATCCACTAGGAGCACCTTGTGAAGTTTACTACATTGATTGTTTTGGTGATAGAGGATTTTATACTGTAGGTCCGTTTGATACTGTATCTATTTGTTCAACATCCGGTTTTGACTACATGTGTAAGGGATTAAACATTACAGAGATTGGACCTTGTGTTTAGGAATTATTTATATTTATTAAAAAATGTTTAAATTATAACCATGGAACAAAATAAAAATTTAACAATATGGCAGAAGTTATCCAAAACGTTTGGACCAAACTCCTTACTGGGTATGGATTATCCGTCATATAAATTCGATAAAAAAGAACTATTAAAAACCACGGACAAGGAAACGTACGAAAGAGAAAAATTACAACTCCAACAATCGTTTTATTTATCCAGTCAGTGGCAAAAAGTTGAAAATAATTTGTACACCCAAGCGGTTTACTATGAACCAAATCGTATAGCGGCGTTCTATGATTACGAATCAATGGAATACACCCCAGAAATATCGACCGCTTTGGATATCTATTCTGAGGAATCTACAACACCAAATCAAGATGGTCACATATTACAAATCTATTCCGAGTCAAAAAGGATTAAGGGAATATTAGCCGATTTGTTTAATAACACATTAGACATTAATACCAATCTACAAATGTGGATTAGAAATACATGTAAGTATGGTGATAACTTTGTGTACCTTAAATTGGACCAAGAAAAGGGTATTGTTGGGTGTATACAATTACCAAACATTGAGATTGAACGTTTGGAGAGGGGTACAGAAGCTATGTCAATAAACGCTTCACCGGATCCAAAAGCTAAGGGTGTTAGATTTCACTGGAAAGCGAAAGATATGGAATTCAACACTTGGGAAATAGCTCACTTCAGATTACTTGGTGATGATAGAAAATTACCATACGGTACATCTATGTTGGAGAAAGCGAGACGTATATGGAAACAACTTGTACTAGCTGAGGACGCTATGTTAATATATAGAACATCGAGAGCACCAGAACGTAGAGTGTTTAAAGTTTATGTTGGTAACATGGACGATAAGGATGTTGAAGCTTATGTACAACGTGTAGCGAATAAATTTAAACGTGACCAAGTTGTTGACAACAAAACTGGTAATGTTGACTTACGATTTAATCAGATGGCGGTCGATCAGGATTATTTTATTCCTGTTAGAGATCCAGCCCAAACAATGCCGATAGAAACATTACCAGGTGGTACAAACCTATCTGAAATCGCGGATATTGAGTATATCCAAAAGAAATTGGTTACCGCTTTAAGAATACCAAAAGCTTATTTAGGTTTTGAGGAGGTCGTTGGTGATGGTAAAAATTTATCGTTACTGGATATTAGATTTGCTAGAACAATAAATAAAATACAAAAAAGTATTTTAGCTGAATTAAATAAAATCGCTATTATTCACTTATTCCTAATGGGATTTGAGGATGAATTACAAAACTTTACATTAGGGTTAACAAACCCATCTAAACAAGCTGACTTGTTAATGGTTGAGGTTTGGAAAGAAAAAATGTTACTTTATAAAGATTGTGTGGGTGAAATACCTAAGTCAATACAACCAACGTCAGCGACGTGGGCTAAGAAACATATTCTTGGTATGTCTGATGAGGATATTAAACTTGACATTAATCAAATTAGAATGGAGAGAGCTATTTCAGCTGAACTCGATAATACCGCTACGGTTATTACCAGGACTGGAATATTCGATAACGTAGATAGGTTATATAAAACGGTAACCGGTAGTACACAACCAACAACACCAACAGCTGGTGGACCATCATCACCACCTCCACCAGGTGGGGGAGCTCCACCACCACCTCCACCACCTCCAGGACCTGAAGAACCGTTAGCTGATGAGGTAACACCAAGAAAATTAGGTTTATTATTCGAGGATAATAACACAACGTTTGATGAGTATTTTAACCACAATAAAAATAATTCTTTGGGTGAAATTTCGGAAGAGTTAGATAAATTGTTAAATGGGTAATATTTATACTAAAAAAGATCATGGAATTTGGTATATTAAAAACAAAAATTGAGGACAAACTGGTTCACTCATATGTCAATAACACAATGAAGAAGGATTTATTTGTTTTCGAACAATTAATTTTAAATAATAAAAATTTAAGTAAGTTGTACCTAATGTATGATGAATTATCATCAAAAAAAGGTTTATCAGAATCTGTTGGTAATGATTTTATAACTGAAAGTATTTCCGAATTTAAATCAATTAAAAAAAATATAACAAAGTCAGACTTGGATGAAATCAACATGTGGATTGGACATTTAAAATCGGAAAATAGATATGTTGATATTGACAACCTTTTTACCACTAACGTCACAAAACTTGAGGAAAAAGTTAAAAGTAAAAAAAATATTTTAACAAATTTAATGGATA
>Ga0315902_10000422_pt1 | contig 70739 bp, 52 predicted proteins | sample LakEriMetagenome_9_FD_203523 | JGI IMG/M metagenome (GOLD analysis project Ga0315902, IMG submission 203523) | Freshwater fungal communities from buoy surface, Lake Erie, Ohio, United States - Buoy 12 MA117 | ecosystem: Environmental > Aquatic > Freshwater > Lake > Lake biofilm | place: USA... | reverse complement strand
GCCGGAGCAGCGGGAGCCGGAGCAGCAACTGCTGCAGGAGCTGCGGTTGGTGCAGGAGGGGCATCGGAGCTGCTGACGATGGTGCCGCCATCGACAACGGTCGAACCGCAGCCAACGCAGCCACTGCTGACAGCAGCGCCTTCTACGTAACCACCACTGCTCCAACCGTCGGTTACGGTTGCGGTGCCACCGCATCCGCCGCAATCCGAACTGACCGAACCGCAACCGCCGCAGTCGGAAGTGGCATTGCCACATCCACCGCAGTCCGAGCTGACGGTGCCGCATCCACCGCAATCAGCGGCGGGTGCACCACAGCCGCAATCGGCGGCTGGGGCTCCGCAGGCGGGAGCCGGGGCTGCACCGCTGCAGGAGGAGGATTTCTTCGAAGCGCGAAGACGAGCCAAGAGACCTGGGCCACGACCCGAACCGCTGCAGGTAGCAGCAGGAGCTGGTGCTGGGGCACAATCTGCGGCGGCTGCCGCACCGCTGCAAGAAGCCTTGCGGGCATGGAGGCGAGCCAGGAGACCTGGTCCGCGACCGCCACCGCTGCAGGAATCAGCTGGGGCAGGGGCTGGAGCGCAATCGGCAACCGCAGCGGCACCGCTGCAAGAGGCCTTACGAGCATGCAGGCGGGAAAGCAGACCGCCGCTATTTCCACCACTGCAGCTATCCACTGCAGCGCCGCTGCAGGAAGCACCACGACGACCACCCAAAATGCCGCCGCAACCTGCTTGAAGGTCTTGGGCAACCAAGCTGATGCTCGCACCAGCTACCAGGGCTCCCAATCCCAAGCGACCCATCCAGGAACGCACCATTCCTCAATCCTCCCAAGAAACTGACCAACGTTCGATCCCATGTACGTCTTCGGACCAAGCCCTGTGCCGATCCGGACGGCCCCCGTCCTGTCGACCGGTGGCCTCTTGCTCTCCTTAGCGGCTCCCCAACCGCGACCCGAAGGTCAACACTCGACTTTTCCGTTTAGAGCGAATCTATCGATTGGGAAGAATGGGTTAGGCTAGCATGCTGGATCGTCGTGTCAACCGGGGGGATGAGGGTGAAGGGTGCGGACGGAGGCGACTGGCGAGGGGTGGTCGTTGCCCTTGTCGCTACCGGTGGATCCCTTTAAGATACCGACTTGGTCCTTATTTTTTGTGGGGAATTAGCCTCCTGCCGTCGGTTCCCTGCCGCCGTGGTCGGTTGGTTCCAAGGATGAGGTTTCGTCTTCCAGGCGTACTCCCGCAAGGACGAACCACGCGAAAGCCCTGGAGGGCGATCGCTGGGGGACCCACCATCCGGCGTGAGAGGAAAAGTTTTCCGCACCCCTGGTTGGCTCGCAAATCAGATCCGAACGGTCGCAAAGAGGTGATCGATTGTTGAACTCATTGACCGACTGGATCGGGGTTTTGGCTCAGGCATCGGCCAGTGCTCCGACGGCCCCTTCCACCAAGCCCTCAACGCCCCCCGGCGTTTTGGATACGTTTCTCAACAATCCTCTGATTTTGCCGATGCTGGCGCTGGCCACACTCTATCTCATGGTGTTGCGGCCACAGCAGAAGGCGGATCAGAAGGCCAAATTGGAGCTCCAGCAACTTCGATCCAATTTGAAGAAAGACGACCGAATCGTAACGCTGGGTGGCATCTATGGTTCCGTCGTTTCGACCAATTCAGACGCCGGCACGGTGACGATTCGCATCGATGAATCGACCAATGCAAAAATGACCATCAGCCGCGACGCTATTGCCAAGGTGGTTGTCGACGGCGTTCCTTCAGCGAAGTCTTGAAACTCATTTTGTTCCATTATCCTCCCGGACTGATCGTCATGCTTTCACCTTCCTGGATCCCGGGCATGCTCGCCCAAGTCGCCGCCGCTACTCCAGCCCCAGCTGCCGGATCAGGGGATGCTATCGGGTCGCTCTTGATGGCACTGCTTTTTGCACTGCTGGTTTTCGTGCTGCCTTTTATCCTGGGGAATTGGATTTCCAAGGCGATTCGCATGCCAAGCCATGCAACCTCGTTGGGGATCATCCTGGCGGCGGTGATCGGAGCCGGCTTGATCCTTTGGCGAGGTGAACTTCGCAAAGGTCCAGACATCAGCGGCGGAACGATTCTGGTCTACGAGATCGATCGTACAGTTCAAGATGGCAGCGATCTTTCAGCACGTGCTTCCGCGACCCAGTTGGTACCAGCGCTGACCGATCGACTCAACCCGACCGGCACCAAGGAAATCGTCATCCGTCCTTATGGCGAAGACCAGATTGAAATCATTGTGCCGCAGGTCGACCAACTGGAGGTGGCGGAGATCAAGCGAGTCGTGCAGCAGGCGGGGATTCTGAAATTCCGCATCGTCGCAAATCCGAACGACCATCCGGCGGTCATTCAGGCTGCAAGGGCTCAGGCGAACGATACCGACCTCAAGAAGCGACTGTCTGGTGAGGTGCGGAACGGGGAAGGGCAGCTAGTGGGGCTGTGGCACACGATCGGACGCGATCCGAATCCCGTCTCTGGAGTTTTCCCTCTTCGTTACACGCCGATGGGGCTGTCGCGTGATCTGATTCGCGATGCCCGCACCGGCGCGGTGATTGAACTGCCTCCTGGATTGGATGGCGAATACGCCGTCGAGAAGTTTCTGAAAGACCGAAACATCCCCGAGATCGATCTTCTGATGTCGCTCAATGGCCGCGACGGAAAGCCATTTGAGGAGGTGACGGGGGATGACTTGGCGACTGTTTCGCGATCGGTTGGCCAAGATGGATCGCCTGAAGTCGAGTTCGGGATGCGTGTTGCTGGTGCCAAGAGATTGCTGTCGCTGACAGCTCGCAACACCCCAAATAACGGCATTTACCGACATATGGCAATCATTTTGGATGGACGTGTGCTGTCGGCTCCTCGGCTGAATTCACCGATTCGTGAAAAGGGGGTGATTCAGGGGAATTTCACCTCGCAGGAGGTGGAGTTTCTGGTCAGCATTCTGCAGTCCGGATCGCTTCCCGCGTCGCTAGGTAAGGAGCCGATCAGCGAGAACCAGATCGGGGCAGTTTTGGGGGCCAGCACCATTCAAAAGGGACTGTGGGCTTCGTTAATTTCCCTGGTGGCGGTCTTGGCATTCGTGGTTCTTTATTACCGCTTCGCCGGGGTGATCGCCTGCATGTCCCTGCTTTTGACTTTGTTGCTGACCGCTGCCTCGATGGTGTTGATCCAGCAACCGGTGACCCTACCCGGCCTAGCGGGCCTAGTGCTGACGGTGGCGATGTCGTTCGATGCAAGCGTGCTAGTGTTCGAACGGATGCGAGAAGAAATCGCCCGACGGGCTACCGGCCGCATGGCAATCCGCAATGGATTCGACCGCGCGATGTCCGCCATCGTCGACTCGAACCTCACCACCATCATCAGCGGTCTGGTCCTTTATGCGGTTGGCACCGACCAAGTGCGCGGTTTTGCTGTCGTGCTGGTCATTGGTATTGTCATCAGCATGTTCACTGCTGTCTTTTGTTCTCGCGTCTTTTTTGAGGTGGCCGAACGGTTGGGGATTGCCAACTTCAGCATGTCGGATGCCGTTCAGAGTTTGAAGAAAGCGTTGGTTGGTGAGGGTGAGATCGACTTCATGAAGTGGACCAAAGTGGCTCTGGCATTCTCGCTGGGCGTGATTGGCCTTGGCCTTCTTGCCACCGCAATGCGTGGTCGTGGTATTCTGGACATTGACTTCAATGGCGGTACCTCGGTGGTCTTCACGTTGGATCGACCAGCCGATGTCGATGCCGTTCGCGACTTGACTAGCCAGATTCTTAAGTCCGATGCGGAAGGCAATCCGATTCAGTCGACCCTGACAACCGTTGCGATGGCAGGACAGGAGGCGGGGACTGTCTACCGGCTCGATTCCTCCCTTCAGGATATGAAGGACCTGACCAAGCGATTGACGGAGGGCTTTGCCAACAGCAGCATCGGGTCGCTGGTCACTTATCGGGTGGAATCGGGAAGCAATTCGCCTAGTCCCAAAGCATCGGGTGCGATCCGTCAGCGCGGATTGATTCAACTAGTGTCGTATCAGGAGGAGCCTGCGACGGTGGAGCCCCCAGCGGCACCTGCCGCAAATCCAGCGGAGGCATCTCCTGCTGCCGCTCCCACGGGAGTTCCTGCCGAAGCAACCGTACAGGCGGCACCTGGGAATCTCGCAGTTCCAGCCAATACCCGTTCGGATTGGCGGCTGAAGTTCATGCCTAGCAAGGGTGAGGAGTCGGCGAAGATTTATGCTAAGAGTCTCTTGGAGTCATTGGTGCAAGCCTCCAATGCCATCGGGCAGGGGCTCACCGAAGCCCAGGTGGAAGTCGAGCCGGCAGAGTTGACGGCAGGATGGAATCGAGATTCGATGCAGGGGTTTGCCGACTGGAAGGTTTCGCTTCCTTACGATCAGGCTCAAGGGCAACTGGTGATCGATCAGCTACAAAAGCAAATGCAGGGGCAGCCGGTGTGGCTTTCGGTCAACAAGATCGGCGAGCGCGTGGCAGGACAGATGCAGACCAAGGCGTTGGCGGCGCTTGTGATTGCCAACCTTTTCATCGCTGCGTACATCTGGTTCCGTTTTCAGAAGCTGGGGTACGGATTGGCCGCCGTGCTGGCGCTGGTGCATGACGTCCTGTTCACCCTGGCGATCCTCGCATTTAGCCACTGGCTGTATCGGCCCTTGAGCTTCCTTGGAATTGAGGACTTCAAGATCGGACTTACGGTGGTGGCGGCGTTTTTGACGATCATCGGTTATTCATTGAATGACACGATCGTCGTGTTCGACCGAATTCGTGAGATCAAGGGGAAGAGTCCCCGCTTGACTTCTGCGATGATCAACAAGGCGCTCAACGAGACGCTCAGCCGCACACTGCTGACTTCGTCGACCACGATCATCGTGATCATGATTCTTTACTGGTTCGGTGGCGATGGGATCCATGCCTTCATGTTCTGCCTGCTGGTTGGGATTCTGGTCGGAACGTACAGCTCGGTATTTGTGGCGGCTCCGTTGCTTTTGTGGTGGGAAAACCGCAAGGCGGCTCAGGCCTCCAGAGTCCCGTCCCGGACGGCAACTGCAACGCGCTGAACCATGGCAGAAAAATTTGGACACTGGCGGGTGGGACATGCTAGGCCTTTCGTCCTGTGTTGAATTCGAACTGCCTTCGGACTGGCAGGCCTGGGTGGCGTGAATCGTCGGATCCTGAGGTGACGGGATGACTGGGGAGTCGAATCTGCGGCTACCGATCGATCCCTTGTTACCTCAGATTGAGTCGCATTTAGTGTCCGGCACCCCGATCCTGTTGGATGCTCCACCCGGATCGGGCAAGTCGACTCGGGTTGGTCCGGCCTGCGTTGCTTCTCTGGACCGCGCTGGTTTGCCTGGGCAGGTGGTTCTGGTTCAGCCGCGTCGAATCGCAGCACGCTCGATCGCTCAGTTTGTCGCCAAGCAAATGGGTGTTTCGCTTGGGGGCCACGTAGGTTACCACGTGCGTTTCGATCGACGAGCCTCTGCGAGGACTCGTCTTCTGGTGACCACCGAGGGGATGTTGCTTCGCCGGATGGTGGACGATCCTTTTCTGGAGGGGGTCCAGTGCGTGGTGATCGACGAGTGCCACGAGCGATCGGTGGCGATTGATCTGTTGATCGGCATGGTAGTTCGCCTGCGGCGGACGGTGCGGGAAGATCTTCGACTGGTGTTGATGTCCGCCACGCTGGATGGACTAGCGCTGCAGCGATCGATTCCTGAAGCTGTGCGGTTGACTGGCGAGGGACGACCTTACCCTGTCGAAATCCAGTACCATCCGATCCAGTTTCCCGATGATCAACGCCTCGCGGATGTTGTTTGGGGAACTCACTCTCAGCGTGGCGGGACGACTCTGGTGTTTCTGCCGGGGGTGGGGGAGATTCAGCGGCTACGAGGCAGATTGCTAGATCGAGGACTCTCCAATCGCTCATTGCATTCTCTGCATGGCGGGTTGTCGCTGGAGTCACAGCAGCGGGTGATGGAGGAGGCGGTTGCAGGTTGTGTGATTCTCTCTACGAACGTCGCGGAGACATCGCTGACGATCGAAGGGGTCCGCACGGTGGTCGATTCTGGGTGGGCGAGGGTTCTTCGCTATGAGCCACGTCTTGGGTTGGATCGACTTTCGCTGGAGCCAATCAGCCAAGCCTCGGCGACACAGCGCGCTGGGCGTGCCGGAAGGTTGGGGCCGGGGCTTTGCATTCGTTGTTGGGAGCCTGCCGTTCAGTCGGCCAGACCAGAGAGTCTGGAGCCAGAGATAAGGAGGGTCGATCCCTCGTCGGCGATTTTGTCGTTGATGCGTTGGGGCGAAAGGGATCTAGAACGATTTCCTTGGATCGATGCACCTCGCCCGGAGGCACTTGAGGCGGGGCGATTGCTTCTGGAACGGATAGGAGCGATCGCCGATGGTGAAATGACCCCGTCGGGGTTGTCGATGGCGGATCTGCCTCTTCCCCCAAGACTTGCCAAACTCGCATGCGAATCCCGACGACGAGGTGTCGCCGATCTGGGGAGCTGGGTGGCGGCTCTGCTGTCGGAAAGGTCTCCTTGGGCTGTGGGGCGGTTCGCCGTTCCTGGTGAGTTTCTGGGAATAGTGGCTTCGCAGCGATCGGAGATCGGGCGTCAAGGGATGCTGCTGATGCATTGGAATGGGATCGATGAGACTTTCGAATCTTTCTCGCGGTGGGTGGATGCCGCTGCAGCCAGATGGATTGCGAAGATATCCAAAGATATTCGTGGATCGGTAGATCGCATGGGATGGGATGGGGAAGAGGCGGGAGCCGGGGTTGATTCAGGGGAGGGATTGGAGCGTTCGTTGCTGGCGGCCTTCCCTGATAGGCTGGCTAGGCGTCGAGCGATCGGAGACCCGCGTGCGGTGATGGTCGGTGGGAAAGGAGTCTTCCTGAATGAGAGCGATCGAGACCTAGTGGGGGAGTTTTTTTTGGCGATCGATCTGGAGGCCGTTGGCCAGGATGCGACGGTCCGTAGCTCTTCCCCTGTAGAAGTCGAATGGCTGGACCAAGCGGGAGTCGAAGTTCATACCATCGCGGTTTATGATCCGCAGCGGCAGTCGCTGGTCGGCCGCCGTCAGAAGCGATGGCTGGATCTGGTGCTTCAGGAAACCCCGATCCCCGTACCTGATGATCCGTCCTGTGTCGATGCGCTGGCGGCAGCGGCTAGGCAGCAATGGCCTAAGGTTCTCGACGTGCCATCGCCGAAGGGGCATGCGTATGCCGCGCGCGTCCTTTGGCTGCGGCATTGGATGCCTGAATTGGGATTGCCTGATTGGAATGAGCCGACGTGGTGGGAAGCGATCATTCAAGCTGCATGCCTAGGGAAGAGATCGCTGCGGGAAGTTTCGGAATTGCCGTGGCAGGAGATGCTGGGGGAGTCATTGACCTACGAGTTGCGGAGGTTGGTAGACCGCGAGGCACCAGCGAAGATTCAGGTCCCAAGTGGATCTTGGATGTCACTGGAGTATGTGGGGATACAACCTCCTGTGTTGGCTGTTCGCATCCAGGAGATTTTTTCATGGACCAGGACACCCAGACTGGCAGGTGGTCGAGTGCCCCTGCTGGTCCATCTTCTAGGACCCAATTATCAGCCACAGCAAGTCACAGAGGATCTCGAAAGCTTTTGGAACAACACCTATCCGCTTGTCCGAAAAGAGCTGAAAAGGCGTTATCCAAAGCATGCTTGGCCAGAAGATCCCTGGACCGCCCAGCCGGTCAAGAAGGGCCGAAGTTCGCAGTGACGAAAGCTTCACACTACCGTTCGAGTCGGTGGTGGCTGGTTCGGACTTCGGCATTCGATAGGTCAGGTGGAGATGGCGATGGTTGCATCGGGCGCCACCAATTGCTGTCGTAGTTTCTTTTGCTCCTGATCGAGTTCCGCCATCCAGGGAGCAGCTCGTTCCAAGAGTCGCAAGCGATCGATACAGAACTGGGCTTGGGCGATGCGTCCCGTGCGCCGAAGCACGGAGATCATCAGCAGCATGGCCTCGATATCTTGATGGCCAGCTGCGAAGATGCGATGCAGCGAGGCTTCAGCTTCTGGGTAGTTCGCCTGGAGGTAGGATTCCTGAGCGTCCTGTAGCCACTGGTCGGCCGATTTGGCGGGAGCCTGACGCAGTGCTAGCGATCGAAGGGAATCTTTGGCCAGGAATGCCGAAGCGGAGGCTGCGACTGCCAGTGCGGCCAGGCATGACCACCAGCCCTGACCGGTCCACCACTGCGGCCAAGTCCATGTGGCCGCAATCCAGAGGTTCAGGAAGATGCCAAATAGCAGTGAAAGAAGCAGCGATCGAAGATCGCCTTCGTTCCAAAGTTTGGTCCATCCTGGCCACGCATGGAGGCAAGCTGTGGGCCATCGCAGCCTGTTGGCGAGCATCTTTGGCGGTCTCCGGCGACGGGTTTGGAGTCGTGGACCTACTTCAAAGTGGGGTCCAAGGGAACTGGGGCGAAAAGAGGTATCTCTCTGGTCCGCACCAGTTGGGTGCCACCCAGTCGATATGAAGGATCAGATGGTTACTTGAAATACCATGGAGCACTTGGATACGGGGCGGCCGCGGAAGCTTAGGCGATGAGCCGTTGGGGACCAAGGGCAAATACCCGTGGCTTGTGCCCGTGATGCCTTCCAAGACCAAGCTGGCCGTGGCAGGTTGAAAACCCACTTGCTAGCATTCAATCGGTGCCAGGCACCGATTGGGATCGATCGCTAGCGTAAGATGGTTGCCGGGCACCGTTGGTGGTTTTGGGGATGCTGGCACGAGTGGCGCGATCGTCCTGCCCGTGATGCCTTCCAAGACCAAGCTGGCCGTGGCAGGTTGAAAACCCACTTGCTAGCATTCAGTCGGTGCCAGGCACCGATTGTGCGCAACTGTTGGCGCGAAATCCCATCTCTGCCGCTTGGTACCAGTGATACCTTGTTGAACATGGAAGTTGCCCAAACCCTCGGTTGGTGGTGCCCTCTCTTGGCTCGGGACTGTTGGCGATTGGATCTTGGACGCTATCCTTAGCGGAGTGATCCACGGCTGCGAACGGACAGGAGGGGCGGGTATGCAAAGCGGTACCGAGGGCTTGGGGGCGGGCTGGGTTCAGCTACCGGTGCTGCGGCGGTGGGTGATCTGGATCTTTGGGCTGCTTAGCTTGATTTTCGGACGTGCGGATCCGGTCGATGCACAGTCCGATCCGTCACCGATTCCCTCGGGTGTGGCGCTCTGGCACCAGTCTGGGCCTTTTGGAGTCGCTACGATCCGGTTGCCTCGTGGCGTAGTGGATACGTCCCGCATGGAGCGTCTGGAGATCCGCGAGCGGGATGGCCGCTTGTTCTATCCGGCGATGAGTTGGGAAAGTATGCCGGTGACAGGACGTCCTGGAAGAGATCCCCTGGTTGCCGGAGAAGGGCGGATATTGTCTCGATTGCGAGGTGCGATCCGGATGGCGATCGATGCGGTCGATCCGCCCAGTCAACTGCGGATTGATTTCCTTTTCCGTGGCGTAGAACCGCTCCATTTGGAATTGGTGGGTGATTATTCGCAGCGGATGAAGTTGACGCCACAGGTGGTCGCAAGCGATCCCTACGATTCGATGGTGACTCGGTGGTGGCAAAGCTACAGCGATCAGGCGCAGGCGAGATTGTCTCGTGATGACTATCCGGGTGTGGTGGATCGCTACCTTCTGTCCATGCTGGCCAGACGCATGGCTCGTACGCCTCAGCGTTGGCTACCGAAGGTCAAGATACCGGGGGTGACTCGAGAGGATGTGGCATCGACCTTAGCGATGATCGCAGGTTTTGAATCGCAGCGAGAGGCGATTCTGGAGGAGGTGCTGGAGGGGGTGGACTCCAGGCAGCAGCCTGTCCTGCCGCTACCGGAGTCACCACGGTGGGAAGACCCTGCGATCGATCTGAGGGCTGGAGGCGAAGAGGTATCGGTTGAACCGATGGCAGAGCATGTGCCGATCGACTGTTTCTATCTGCGTTTCGGTTCATTCACCAACTATCTGTGGTTCGAGCGTAGGACGGCGCAGGGTGCAGGGGATCTGCTCCCTTCATTGATGCTGCGCGGGTTGGATACGGAGACCTCCGGTCGAATGGCTGAGCGGTTGCAGGTGCGGACCACGATGGTTGCCAAGCTGTTTGGCGATGCAGTGATCGAGGATGTCGCGCTGATGGGACTGGACCTCTTCTTCCAGGATGGCCCTTCGCTGGGAGTTCTCTTTCAAGCTCGCCAGATGGGACTGCTGCGCAGTTCGATGGAGCGGGACCGTGCTGAGGCTCTGGCGGCGGGCCAATCGCGGGCGATGCGCGAGGAGAAAGTCGAGATCGAAGGAGAAATCGTCTCGCTGTTGACCACCCCCGATCATTCGGTTCGGTCGTTCCTGGTATCCGATGCATCGCATTTGCTGGTCACTAGCAGTCGTGCGGTTGTGGAGCGATTCATTCGGGTTTCCCAAGGGCGCGGCCCCACACTTGCCCAATCCCCAGTCTTTCGATTGGCCCGCGAGCAACTTCCGCCTGGTCCGGAGGATGTCCTGTTCGGGTTCTTTTCTCCCGAATTTCTCAGGGGCCTCGTGTCACCTCATACCCAGATCGAATTGAGGCGTCGCCTTGCTGCCCGCGCCCGTTTGCAAGCCGCCGACATGGCCTCGCTGGCTGCCAGGAAGGAGGGAGTGCCCGAAGCGTCGATCCGTTCGTTAGACACTCTAGTTCGACTGAGGCTGTTGCCCGAATCTTTTTCGAGCGTCGATGGGGTGGGACGCGTCCTGACTTTGGGAGATCGCTGGGTAGATCCGGAGCGTGGAGGGCTGGGACACTTTCTTCCGATTGCCGACATGGAGGTTGGTAAGGTGACCGAAGAGGAGTCGGCTCACTATCGCAAGCAGGCCGATTTTTATCAGAACGACTGGCGACAGACCGATCCGCTGGTCTTCCGGATGCGGCGGTACAAGCATCCGGAGGATCAGGTGCAGGAGCGAATTGCGGTCGAGGCGTACGTGGCGCCGTTTGGGAAGGAAAAATGGGGCTGGTTTGCTACCATCCTTGCACCAGCCAGCCCTCTTCAAGTGATGCGTCCGGAGGCGGACGTCGTTCACGCCCAGATCCAGGTCGTCGACGATCCACTGGCTAGACATGGACCGAGCAGCCACACGTTGATCTTGGGGATTCAAGATCATCGCCCACCCCCCTTTCGCTCCGACCGTGGTCTACTCAGTTCGCTTTGGATTCTCAAGTCGCTTCCGATCTACCTGGGAGCGTGGCCAGAAACAGGCTGGCTGGATCGATTGCCCTGGGGGATGGGAGGCGGACCTCCCGATTCACTGGGGTTTTCCAAGTTGTTGATCGGGATGTGGAGATGGCAGGGGGCCGGATTCAGTTTGCTGAGTTTCGATCGCCAGGTACTGGAGCGATGCATCGCGGCGATGCGTCCCCAGCCAGCGGCGGATCCCGCGCAGGTGCGCCTGTTCATAGGTCCCCTGCACCGTAGCCAAATCGCTTCCTGGATCGCCTCCTGGTGGTATCAGCGAGTCCGCCGAGCCAGCGAGGGGAACAGTTTGCTGACCGACAGCCTTCAGCAGCAACTGGGAGTGCCGCCCGCGCAGTCGAGGGAAGTGGCTGAATCGCTGCTGGATGCGAAGCTTCGCTGTCCACTGGGAGGTCAGTATGAACTGGCCTCCGTCGGTGGGATGCAGCGTTGGACAAGTACCCAAGCATCCAGCAACGCGGTGGATCACAAGGTAGCACCCGATTCCTACCAGGCGCCTTGGACCCAGTGGTTCGGTGGAGCTCAGGTGCATCTGACGCAACTTCCCGACCAATTGATTCTTTTGGGACAGATCGATCTGGCGAAGATCCCGGACGCACCCGAGGAATCGGCGTTGCCTCTGGAGTTGCCAAAGATGCCATTCGATTTTTTCCAACTTCCGTTCCGGAATATCAAACCCGAAAAGGCTCCCGTCCCAGCGCCGAAGAAAGCGCCCGCCACGATCCCAGCAAGGCAAGACTTCTAGCGTAGTTTTTCCTAGCCGAAGCCAGCCCTGGTGTCGGGTATACTGAAAAGGAGATTTCCCGAGCAACTGCCGCCTGGGAGTTGGCCTGAGCGTATTCACATCGAGACTGTCGCAGCTATTCGAACACGATGCCACCAGGAGGTACAGGATGCTTGCGCGCTGGCTGCCCGACAGTTCCTGTCACTCGCGAAGGGTATTCCTGAAGGCCGCCGCCAGTGTGACGGCTCTTGGACTTGGCTGCAGGGCGACCGGCCCAGCGATGGCATCTCCCGGTCCGTCGGTTCCTGGTAAGGCCAAGTCGACGATTCTCTTTTTCTTGAGCGGTGGGGCTTCGCACCTGGATATGTGGGACATGAAGCCGATGGCACCGCTAGAGTATCGGGGGCCATTCGAACCTCGAGCCACCTCGGCTCCGGGATTGTGGCTTTGCGAGCACCTGCCGATGTTGGGAAAGCAGGCTCACCACTTGGCACTTGTGCCCAGCGTGGGCGGTTCGGTCAGTACCAACGACCATCACGCCGGTTACTACTACCACCTTACCGGCCAAATCCCAGACCCGACCTTTCTATCCCAAGGAAACGACCGAAAACCCTATCCAGACGACTACCCCTTCTTCGGCTCGGTCATCGATGCAAGGCGTCCACCGCATAGTCAGTTGACCAATGCGATCACCCTCCCCGAGATTCCGGGAGCACCGATGTACACCCGACCCGGCCAGTTCGCCGGTCGTCTGGGGGTGGCTCATGATCCTCTCGTGGTGCGAAGTAGCCATCAGTCACCGATGGAATTCCGCACCCCTTCACTGGCGCTGGAGGGGCCCGTCACCCCACAACGACTGCTCGACCGAAAATCGCTCAGCCAACGACTCGATCGGATCCGTCGCCAACTGGACAGCCAGCCCTCTGGGAATCTGTGGCACCAGCAGCAGGAGAGGGCGATGCATTTGCTGATGTCCAGCAGCACGACGGCGGCAATGGATCTGACCAAGGAACCCGAGTCGGTGCTGGAGCGGTATGGCAAGACTGTCAATGGAATGAGCCTCTTGATAGCTCGCCGGTTGGTGGAGGCGGGAGTCCCCTTCATCGCCGTGTTCTGGATGGGGGACGAGAAGAAAGCGGAGCAGAGGAAGTGCGCCAGCGGAGGTGGTTGGGATACCCACGGCAATAACTTTGAGTGCCTCAAGGAGGATCTACTGCCGGAATTCGATCGAGGTTTTTCGGCTTTGATAGAAGACCTTGCCAATCGCCAATTGCTGGGGGAGACTTTGGTGCTGGTCACCAGCGAGATGGGCCGCAAGCCAAAAATCGGAGATCCTAGAAGTGGCGGTCCCTCCGGAGCGGGGCGCGACCACTGGACCCATTGCCTGACCGACGTGCTTGCAGGTGGTGGCATCCGAGGCGGACAGGTGTACGGGAGCAGCGATCGCCTGGGAGAATACCCAGCACTCAATCCCGTATCGCCCTCAGATATCGTCAAGACGGTCTATCACGCGATGGGAGTGTCCAACCTCCAAGCGACCGATGCGCAGGGAAGGCCCTTCGCCATCCTCGAGGAAGGTAAACCCATCGAGGCACTTTTCTGACGGCGATATGTTTGCTTCGTCGGTGCCAAGCAATTGAGCAGGCGTTGTGTTTCCCAAGGAGCTGTTGTGTCTGAAACCTATCGCGACTATTCAAAGATGATCGACCATTCGCTGTTGCAGCCGATGCTGACGGCGTCTGAATTGGAACTAGGCTGTCGCCTGGCCATTGCCTACGAAGTCGCCAGCGTCTGCATCCTTCCCTACTTTTTGCAACGCTGCAGTCAGATTCTGGAAGGAACGGGAGTGCTCCCCAGCACCACGATCGGCTTTCCCCACGGTGGTCATGCGCCACAGATCAAGCAATTGGAGGCGATTCAGGCGATTGCCGATGGCGGCCAGGAACTCGATATGGTCGTCAACATCAGCCAAGTGCTCAGCGGACAGTGGACCGAAGTTCGGCGCGAGATCGAGGCGGTGCTGGAGCCGACCCATGCTGCAGGCCGAAAGTTGAAGGTCATCTTCGAGAACTGCTATCTGCAGGATTCGCATAAGATCCGGCTCTGCGAGATCTGCGGCGAACTGGGTGTCGACTGGGTCAAAACGTCGACCGGCTATGGCACCGGCGGGGCGACGATGGAGGACCTGAGATTGATGCGCCACGCTTCTCCAGCAGCCGTGCAGGTAAAAGCTGCTGGTGGGGTCAAGGATTTTGAAAGCCTCAAAGAAGTGCGCAAACTGGGGGCCACGCGATGCGGCACCAGTCGTACCCAGTCGATCCTCGATACCTGCCGATCCCAGATGGGGCTGCCCGCGATTGTCTTTCAGGCTGCCGATTTGGGGGGCTACTGATGTAGCCCGATGAGAGCCCGACTACCGTGTCATGTGTCGGCAATACTCACCCCTTCGCCTCCTTCTGTCGCTCATCTAGCGAACGAAGCAGCGCGAAACTGTAGATGCCCGAATCGTGTTGGTCAGAGAATCGCAAGTTGTATGCGTAGTTGCCGACGGGGGTCATCTGCAGGAGGCGCAAGGGTTGAGCTTCCGCTGCCGACAGCACAGGTAGGCTAAGGCTTGGGGATGAACCACTCCCCTTTTTCTTTTCCTTGCAGGCCGCGCAGGGGCAGGCCTGACGCAAGGCAGCGATCCTCAGCTGCTGTACCCTCTGGTCGCTCCAAGTGATCTCCAGTTGGTCCTCTCCCAAGCGTCGCAGGGAAACCGGTTGCACCTGATCTTCCATCCTATTTGTACCTCTTCCCAGATTCAGCGATCCGTCGTTGGAATCAGCTCGACAATTCCCATGTCCACGTATTGCCCGCCACCAGTCTGGTGGCAATGCAAGGCAATCTGGTTGTCTCCCTCGCGGAAGGCCGTCTCCTGAGCTGGAGTGAGCGGTACTAATTTGTAGGCGACCGTGTACCCCTTGAGTTCTACGATTTTGGTTCCATTGACGTAGACTTCGGTGTCTTCGTCGTGATGGATCCAAAGGGCCAGCGTTCCCTGCCTCTTCTGTGGCTCCAGCCGCATCTTTTTTCGCAGCCAGATATCGGGGGTACTCCAGGTTGTTCGCACTCGGGAGCCGGGGGGATCGAGCGACCCGAAACCGGCAGGACCTTCGCTCCACGACTCGTCGTGAAATTCCGCTTTTTCCCAACCTTCGTGGGGCTTTTCCAGGGTGTATCGCCAGCGCTGTGCGGCTGAATCGGATGTCCCGGGGCCGCTGGCTGGAAAGAGGATCCATTCGCGAGGAGGCGGTTCGTAAAGTCGCTGATGGAGTTTGGCCAGGCGTTCTTGATCGTACTTGATCTGACGTCGATCGTAGGTCATCAGCCCATTGACCTCGATTTCGACGTCGGTGGTCTGGGTGTATACGGCCGCCGCCAGTCCACGCCCGATGAGGCTTGGTAGCTGCATCACCAACTGCTCGTACCCCTCCTGAAGCGATGAACGGTCATTGAAGGTGCGATAGCCCCAGTTGTTTTTGTCGAGCCACGTGTGGCCTTCCAGGGGTAGTCCCAAACCGCCGAATTCTCCAAGCACCGAAACACGATCGGGGGTAACAGGGAACATGTCAGGGCCTGGATAGCGGTGCATGTCCCACAGGTCCCCTTCCCCTCGGTCCGTCCAGCCGCTGGGGCCATCGATCAGTCGGGTGGGGTCCCACTTTTTTGTCTGGGCAAGCACATCGTTGGTCTGGTGCTGCCCCCAGCCCTCATTGAACGGCACCCACACCACGATGGAAGGGTGGTTGTGGAGATGGTTGATCATCGCCTCCAGTTCGGTCATGAACTGCTGATGTTGTTCGTCGCTCCAAGCAGGATCGGGAGCGCCGTCTCCAATCGCTTCCTGGCTGCCGGTGCGAAAACCGCTGGGGAAATCCTGCCAGACCAATAGTCCCTGACGATCGCAGTGAGCATACCAACGCGAGGGTTCCACTTTGACGTGCTTGCGGGCCATGTTGAAGCCCAGTCGTTTGGTGACGTCGATATCGAATTGAAGCGCTTCGTCGGTTGGGGCGGTATAAAGTCCATCGGGCCACCAGCCCTGATCGAGCGGCCCGTATTGGAAGAGCGGAGTTCCGTTGAGCAGCATACGGGGTTTGCCGTCGGCGTCGCGGCCCATAGTGATCGACCGGATTCCCACATAACTGCCGATGCGATCCAACCGTTTGGATCGATCCCACAATTCGACTGAAAGCTCGTACAGCCAAGGTTCCTCAGGAGTCCAGAGCTTGGCTTCGGGGATCGCCAGTCGAAGCGGCTGATCCGGATTGCCTTCGATGGCGATCGGTCCTGAAGATAGATCGTGACGCTGGTCGCGGAGTCGAAGTCCTTCCACGCGCAGTCGGACTTGTGGCTGCTCCAGGCGAGTTCCCTCACAAGTGACCGACAGCTGAAAGCTCTTGGTTGCCGCATCGGGAACGATCTTCAGTCGGCCGATACGGCTTTCCGGCACCCGCTCCAACCAAACCGTTTGCCAGATGCCGGTCACGGCGGTGTACCAGATCCCTTCAGGTCGCCGCACCTGCTTGCCTCGGGGCTGGGAAGCGGAGTCAGTGGGGTCCCAAACCCGAATCACTAGCCGATGTTCCCGCTTGTCTTGAAGCGATTCGGTGATGTCCAAAGTGAAGGGATCGTAGCCACCGCGATGACTGCCAACCAGCTTGCCGTCGACCCAGACGTTTGTCTCCCAGTCGCAGGCGCCCAGGTGCAACAGCAGTCGCTCTCTCTCTCGCAGCGGTGGGGAGGCGAAGGAGCGGTGGTACCAGAGCGCCTGTTGGGGGCTAACCCAGCGCTGAACGCCAGATAACTGACTTTCGATCGGGAAAGGGACGAGGATCTGTCCTTCCCAACTGCTTGGTTCGGAAGCCTCCCTGTCGGTGATCTGATAATCCCAGAGTCCGTTCAGATGGTTCCAGCTGACTTCGCCCCGTGTATCTGTCAAGCGTTCCATCTGCGGTCGGGGATACTCCGGATGTGGATTGCGTTGATCGACTTGGTCGGTCCACGGAGTCGAAAGACGTGCTACGGGGCGTTCCTCCCCTGGGCCAGTGGCATCCTGCCCCAGGGCCGATGCGTCGAACGCTGCCAGGATCACACCAAGCCACATCCAGCCAAGCGTGCCGCGATGCGCTGGAATGAGTTTCTGTGCTCGATGTTTCATCGATCGTCGCTCCTGTCTTGACTCCCTGCCACTCGCCGGAACCGCCGCGCGATCATTGTAGCGGGAAGCGTTGGCAGTTGGCTGATTCAGGGGCTCGAAGGGGAACGGTGGGCTGTTCCCAATTCCCTTGGAGGATCGATGAGCACTGGGGGAGAGTCGCCACCACCTCCAGGCAGCGTGGCATGAAATCCGCCGATGGCATTGCCATCGGGGAAATAGACGATGCCGTACGTATTCAGGCCATCGCCGATGGCGATCGAATGGTCTACCGGAGTCCCATGGATCTGCCCGTGGAGCATCGGGAGCAGTCGAATGGAGTGCACACCTTCGGGGAGTTCGATGCGCAGCACCTGGAGTTGGCTGGGCAACAGCCCCCAGCAACGTGTATCGGCCTGTTCGGCTGCTTCCCACAGAACACCGGCTCCATCCATCACCAGGCTGGTGACACCATCGGTTCCCCCCATCGCTTCCTTGGCGGTGTAGACGGTGGCTTTCTTGAGCACCCGCCGGACTACGGCACGAGCCATCAATTCTTTCCGCTTCACCTCGTAGAGTTCCGAAGCGATCTGCTGGAAGTCGGTGATCGTCCAGGTTTCGCCCTGGTAGTTGCGATTGACGGCCACTCCAATGCGGTCGACGGATTGCGCTGGAGAGGCGATAGCGGTGATCTTGATGGGCGCTAGTGTCGGGGGCAAAGTATGGGGACCGATGGCTGAAAGCACGCGATCGGCAACCAGCAACGCATCGCTGGTGGCGTGCTCCTTCTGTTCGACTTTGTAGGGACCGTGGCCGACTAGCGCGAAGAGATAGAAGACTCCATTACCGCGTCGACTGTGGACACCAGAGGTGGCCCTTTGGAGATCTGCCATCAGCGGCGGCGCATCTCCAATTTGCTCTGCCACCTTTCGATAGCAGGCCGCTGCTTCTTCGTAATCCCGATGGGTCGATTCCTTGAAGATTCCGCGGAGGTACGCAGCGCAGGGGATATCTCGATACCTCTCCTGTTCCTGGTCCCCCAGTTTCTTGGCGGCAGCCAGCGCCAATTCCTTCTGTTTCTGATCGGTCTGCAGCGAGTAGGCTTCGACATCCTCTCCATCATCGAGGAGATTGGCCAGTGTCAGGAAGCAACGGAGAAAGATTTTCTCGTAATCCTCCCCAGCATAGGCGCGAACTTGGTCATCGGTCCAAAGAGCGATCGTGGAGGCGGCTAGTTGCGGCCCTTCCAATTCGTCGAAGCGATCACGAACCATCCGAAGCTTTCGCTCTGCACCCTTTGGATTTCCAGAGAAGAGTTCGACCATCGCCAGATCGAGGGCCGCCACATCGCGGTCGCGTCGCCAGGAACTGGCCATCTTCTCCAGGCTCTGCCGCGCTTCGGAGATCTGGCCGTCATAGAATTGGCGTCGAGGCTGGGACAGCCGCATCCAATGGCTGGAACAGCCACTGGAAAGGACGAGAAGGATCGCCAGCCACTGCCACCTCACCAGGTTCGGTACGGCGACCAGTTGTTGGAAGACTACCCATTGGCTGAATTTCAACAGCCGGTTGCGCTCGATCGATCGACTCATGCCGTGCAGCCACAGCGAGGCGGCCACCATCGCTCAGGATCCGCCACGTCCGGAATGAAGCCAGCGCCCGAGAACGCTTTTGTGGTATCCCTTCCGAACCTCAGCCATTTCCTTCTGGTAGGTTCCTGTGTGGAGATCGACCAATTCCAGGGTCAGCAGATAGTCGCGTTGGGACGATCCATTGTTCTTGGTAGTGCCGCTGGTCAGTGTAGCGAAAAGGAGGTAATCGATCGGCGATCCCTCTCTTTCCAAGACCTCAGCAAAGAGCCTCTGATTGGAGGGGACCATCAACGAATCGGGGCGAAGTCTGGTTTCACGGAGCGCTGCATCGACCATCCGCCGGCTCAAAGGTGCAAAGGCATCGCTGGATCCGATATGGGCGTCGATCTGTTGATATAGCTGTTCCTTGAAATCGCCCAACTCTTCGGCGCTTTTGTTCTCTACCCCGACGAAGCAGACCGACTTGGGCGCGATTCCCATCGAGGGATCCGCACCTGCTGGGATATGAGACTGTCGGGCAAGCAACTTGGCGATCGCCTCTTCGACAAGAGGATCGAAAACTTCGGCGCCTGCAGCATGGCTGCCCACCATGTTCTCTGCTTGCGGCTTGATCAGGTGCGCGTACTGGTACTTACACCCAGAAAACGCGATCAAAGCAACTGTGCAGATGCCCCATCGCAGCATCCGCCGCGCCGGAGTGGGGAGGAGCAAGGCCATCGAAAGACTCCTGAAGTGGACGACCGCTTGCGACAATTCGACGATCGCATGGAGTAGGTAGCGGGAATCCGCCCCACCCGCAATGTCAGTTGACGCCACCCCCTCGGGTCGTTTGCTCCATCGGTCCCGAAACGATCTTCTAAGCGACCGTTCCCTCCCCTGCGATGCTGGGAAGGGAATCAGAGCCGAATTCGAGGACCATTGGAGGGCCTGCCGCATCCCGGATGTCGCTTAGCGTCCAAGCGGTGCTGGATCGTCGAGGAAATAATCCCGAGGCCCGCGTACCGTGTAGTACGGATAGGCGACCTGGGGAGCATCAATGCCCGATGGAGGGCCTTCACCCGGATGTGGCGGGTGAGCAGCTCCGGCCATTCCTGCCAAGCCGGCCAAATGCCCGCCTCCCAGGCCGTGGCCACCCATGCCGTGCCCGTGATGTCCCAAGAGACCCTGCGGATGGGAATGAGAACCAAGGCAATGCCCGTAATCGGTTCCACCCCTCTGCCAGCCAATGCTGCAGGGATGGCAACCGATCGGGCTTCGGCAAGCATTGCAGTTCCGGTGGAGGATATTGCAGCCCGTGCTGGCGACCATCGTGACCGCGGCGAGCAGAATTCCTACATAACCCCTTTTCATTTGCGTCATCCTTTACGCGTTCGATGCTTGAAGCCCTGCGAGCCACCGTCGGGGACTCCATGTCTGTGTTGCATATCGAACGGCCAGTGCGCCGGAAGTTGAAAAAACCGGTGCAATCGAAAAGGTTGGATTCCGGCGAGCCGCTAGATCTCTCCGGGGTTACGCATCCTTCCAATGCTATCTTTGAAGGTGGCGAAAAAACGAAAAAAGGGGCCCCGCGAGGGACCCCTTCAGCTATCTCTGCAGTGGCTCGGTCCGAGCTATCGCAGAGCATGTTTCGATTGATCTCAGCCAGCGACTGCCGAGACGGCCTGCACCATCGGGCCAATCACCGGCTCGATGATTCCCTGCACGCCAGGGATCTTGTAGGCGACGTCGAGAGCTGCCTTGACTTTGTCAAAGAGCGGCTTCAGGAAAGGAACTAGGCCGGTGCGGGTTTCCGCCGACATCTTCTCGATGCCCAAGGCGGAATAGCCAGTCGCGGCTGCCTTGATCTTATCCACGGCTGCGGTGGCGCTGGCTTCGTCGGTGATGCCTCCAAGAGTCGAGCTCAAGCCTTCGAAGGTCGAGGTGAGCTGTTCCTTGAGGGCGATCATCGGATCCATCGCCGGTGGCTTCACTTCCGCAGCGGCACTTGGAGGTGCCTTAGGAGCGGGAGTGGTGACTGCCGGAGGGGTCGCGGTCTTCACTGGCTGGGGCTTTGGCTTTAGGAACTGATAGCCTGCGTATCCCAAAGCGGCCAGGAGCAGCAGAGGCAGCAGGAACTTCAGTGGGTTTCCAGCTTCAGGGGCCGAGTGCGAAGCGGTGGTTGTACCGGTGGTCCGCTGCGTGGTGGTTGTGGCAGGCCGGTTGGCACCACCCAGATCGGCAAAGCCCATGACATTCTTCAGCTCGGATGGCAGAGCGGCATTCAGGAAGCTGTTCTGACCGGACAGCAGGCTTGCAAGCCCGCCAGCATCCAGACCCTGCGACTTGACCTGCTTGCCCACAACGCTCATCACAACCGGCGCCAACATGCCCAGCAGGCTGCTAGCTCCCTTGTCGCCAAAACCAAACATCTTGGCGATCAGCGAAATGATGGTCGACTGGGAACCGCCCAAGAGCATCGGAAGCAGCTTCATGCCGTAGTCGAGCATCGAAGCCTGCTTGGCGGGAGCGAAGGCACCGGCCAAGTTGTCAAGGATCGAATTGTCGTTGTCCTGCAATGCCTTGATCAGGTCCGACGCACCGGCGGGGGTCGAAGCCTTTTTGGTCATCCCACCCAGAAGCGCTGGCAGCACTGCGTTGACGGCTGCCGAGGTCTTGCTCTTGTCGAGCCCAACTGCCGAACCGATCTGGTCAGCCACCTGGCCGACGACGGCCGATTTGACCATGTCCAATAGATTAACCGACATTTTTCCCGTTCTCCCAAAGAATAGAAAATGTGATCCAAACTTCGCTGGACCGATCCTTGAAATATCCCACAATCCCATGCCACGAAACAGGGGCTAAACGAAGTCGACCATCGTTTTTTAACCTTTTTCGCCCTCGTCATTTCCTGGTTTGGCAATGCTCAGAGCGAACTGAAGGGGGATAAGTTCCAGAGACTCGGCACCTTTGTCTTTGAGGATCTGGCCGTTAGATTTTGTGGGGGACGGAACGTGTCAAAACCCTCCATAAGGGGTCGTTCATTTGACCCAATCTACCGGCGTTACGGCCGTTCGATTTCGAAATCGTCAGGAGGTGGCTACCGAGTCGGTACGAAGAGGATTTTTGGCAACCGGCTCGTTGTTCATCGAATCGGACTTCGCCAGAGTCTTGGAGGGTGGCCGCTGAGGTAGTCGCGTGGATGGAGCGTCGGGTATCCTGTGGAGCGACAGACGCAGGCCTCATCGTGGAGACGTGGAGACTGGCGTGGAATGGGGATTGGTGGGTGCTAGGAACCACTGCGTGGGCTAGGGTGACCACAAAGTGCGAGGTGGACGAGCGATCCTTGGGGGTAGACATGGATGATTACTGGGATGTGCTGGCCGTCGGAGCACATCCGGACGACCTGGAGATCGGTTGCGGTGGAACTCTGGCCAGGCTGGTGGCGATGGGCCACCGCGTCGGCATGGTGGATTTGACCGACGGGGAACCGACTCCCGGTTGTGCTTCGCCTGAGATCCGCATCGCGGAGGCTCATCAGGCAGCTCGCGTGCTGGGGGTGCAGGAGCGAAAGATACTTTCTCTTCCCAATCGTCGCTTGTTCGATAGCTTTGAGGCACGGGTTCTGCTGGCCAAGGAGATTCGAAGGCACCGTCCGTCTCTGGTGATCGGTTTGGGAAGCAGAACGCCAATGGCTTCACCAGATCATCAGCAGGCAGTTTCCATCCTCGACGCCGCCGTCTTCTATGCCCGGCTCTCGAAATGGGACTCCTATTTCGATAACATGCCGACGCATACCGTCTCCGCACAACTCTACTACCAACTGGTATTCGATCCGGCTGCCTCGGGTGCCTCCGACTACCGTGTCCTTCATGATGTTTCGGGGCATCTGGAGCAGAAGATGGAGGCGATCGCTTGCTACCAGACGCAATTCCCACCCGAAAAGCGATCGATCTTCGACCGAGTCCGAGCCTTGGCGACTTCGCATGGCCTGTCAGCGGGCGTCCAGGCAGCCGAGGTTTTATGGTCGGTCAAGCCGATCGCGACTCGCGACCTGATGCATGCATGCATCGTTCCTTCGTGACAAGAAATGGGGCTGTTTGGGTCGGTGGTAAAGTCGCATGCTGCCTTCGGAGAGTAGTCGAGTGACCCATTGGATGATGCACCGATGAATCAATGGAATCTGGCGCAAGGCGACCGAAGTTCCTGGACCTTCGAGCAGACAGCTACCTGGCTGACCGTCCTAAGGACCCTTGCTGCTGTGGGGCAGGTGGTGACGATCACCGCCGTGGCGCTTGGATGGACAAAGGATCTACCTTGGTCGCAGTTGGCCGGATTGGTGGCATTGACAGTCGCCACCAACATCGCTTTGGCCTTCTGGGTTTCCGGACTGAGAAGCCAGCCAACCACCGACGAACTCTCCTGGAGGGAACAGTGGATCCTCTTCGGTGTTCTGCTGCTGGACCTTTGCAGTTTGACGGCGATGCTGGCGCTGACAGGGGGGCCGGAGAATCCCTTCCTGCTCTTCTACTTCGTCAACCTGGCCGTTTCGGGATTGATGCTGCGATCGCCCTGGCCCTGGGTGATCGCCGGTAGCTCGATTCTCCTCCTCCTTGGGCTGATCGAATGGCACCAGCCACTGACGATCCTCGCCCCTGGGGGGCGGCCGACCGCCGCTTGGTCGGTGCGTCACCAAGGGTTGGCAGTGGCCTTTACCACCAGCGCCCTGTTGACGACTTGGTTCATCACCAAAATCCACAACGAACTGCGAGAAGGACAGAAGCGACTGCGCGACTCCCAACTGCTCAACGCGAAAATGCAGCGTCTGGAAGCTCTGGCGACTTTGGCCGCTGGTGCTGGTCATGAACTGGCATCGCCCCTGTCGACAATCGCGGTCGTGGTGCATGAATTGGGGAAGCGAGCCGATGCCGATCCTTCTGCCGCGGCCCTTTCTAAAGACATTGCTCTGATTCGATCGGAGGTCCATCATTGCAGGGACATCCTGGCGAGAATGAAAAGCAGCGCCGGGGAGGCGGCTGCCGAACGGTTGGATCCGGTCACTCCAGATGACCTCCTGACGCAAGTGCGCATGGGGATTCGTGAACCAGATCGGGTGCGATTTGAATGGCCTCCCGCCACGGCGCAGACCATGGCGGTGCTGCCGGTCCAGGCGTTGGCCGTGGCGCTGCGGAACCTGATTCAAAACGGACTGGATGCCAGCGCCCCAATTGGATTGGTCGAAGTGAAACTGCATACCTCCGCTACGCAGTGGCTGCTGACAATCTCCGACTCTGGCCATGGGATGAAGCCGGAGACCTTGGAGCGAATCGGTGACCCCTTCTTCACGACGAAAGAGCCCGGTCATGGCATGGGGCTTGGCATCTTTCTGACGCAGAACGTTCTGCGGCGGTTGGGGGGGGAGCTACAGTTTGAGAGCAGGATTGGATCCGGAACGATCGCGACTGTACGGTTGCCTGTTGCCTGATGAACTCAATAAGCGACGTTGCATCGTAGCCGCCAAGCTCGCTTTGAGGTAATCTGAGTGGATCCGACGCCATCCCCTCGAATTCGCTCTCCTGATCTCAGGAATGCTGTTGTTTGTTTCGACGCCAAAATAAGGCTGGGTGACTCGGCAAGGGGCCCCTTCTTCGCAGTGAAATCGTTGGATGTGGATTGCACGATGGAGTCACCTGGTATTCTTCTGGTCGATGACAGCTTTGTCCTGAGAGATCGCTTGGCGCTGGCCTTTGAAGAGCGAGGATTTCGGGTCGAAGTTGCGGGGAATGCCGACGAGGCATTGCAGCGCTACAAACTTCGGCCCACCGAACGCGCCGTCATCGATCTACGGATGCCGGGTCGCTCCGGGTTGACTTTGATTCCCGATTTGATCGCAGTGCGTTCCGATGTCCGCATCGTTATCCTGTCAGGATTTGGCAGCATCGCCACTGCCATCGAGGCCATCCGCTTGGGTGCGGTCAATTTCCTTCCCAAGCCAGCCGATGCCGATGAGATCCTGAGGGCTTTCGAAACGCCCAGGGCTGCCGAGTCGGTGGAAGTGGAGAATTCGGAAGCGGCGATTCCAACACCCACATTGGCGCAGGCCGAGTGGGAGCATATTCACCGCATTCTGGCCGATTGCGAAGGGAACATCTCCGAGGCGGCAAGGCGTTTGGGGATTCACCGTCGCTCCCTCCAGCGCAAGCTGCGCAAGCAGGCGCCGTAGCATCGCCGGTAGGTCATCGGAAGTTGTTGGCTAGCCTGTGGAGGTGATTCGATCTCTGGTCAGTCGCTGGCCGCTCGTGTCGCCATGGAAGCAAGCACTCCCAGGTCGATCCTCTCATCCAGCCATTGCAGATGGCCGTCCGCGAAGATGGCATGGCATCCACCGGGATGCATCGACCAGGGTTCGTTGTCATTGCGGCAGTTGACGGCGCAAGTGCACCCCTGGATCGCCGTGCAGCCTTCCTGAAGACCATCGCGGCTTGAACCATCAAGACTGAATGCCCCTTCGCTGTCGGCCCATCCGATTCCCTGGTCGTTGCTGAATCCGGGCTGTTTTTCCCGGAGGCGGTAGACTGTCGGACGGCCCGATGCTTCGACCAATGCAATGGTCGAGGAAGAACCATCCGTCACATCGCGAAAGCGGGTTTCCGAGTTGCGATGCAGGACGGCAAAGCGGTTGGATGCGTCGTACTTGCCCATCGGAAAGGACTTCGGCTGGACCCCCTGCAGCGCTTCGTAGTCGGCGGCTTCTAAAGGCATACTGAAAACCATCGCCGGCCGCACGCTGTTGGCGATCGCACTGCGAGTCAGCGGGTTCGAAGGCATCGAAGGACAAAGGAAAATGGGGACGCGCTGGGAGACCACAGCCGCATTCTCTGGCGACCACCAGTGGACATCGGCGCGATAGGGAGTTGCCAAGCTCTGCGCATCGAGGAAAGGCAGCAGGGAAGCACGCCAGCCATGCTGAGCACCCGACGGGTTGGCTCGACTGGCCCGCGTCCAGCCCGAAGCAGGGAAGACTCGGTGAGTCGCTTCAAATCCTAGTAGCCCCAGCCCAACTTGACGCATCTGGTGCGAGCATTGCATCCGCCTGCCTGCTTCACGGGCCGACTGGATGGCGGGCAAAAGCAAACCTGCCATCAGCGAGACCAAGCCAAGAACGATCATCAGCTCGACAAGGCTGAATCCGCACGGCCACTTTTTGGCGATCCTTCTGGATCTTCCATGGCATCCCTTGCGCACCGATGCCTCCCAATGGTCGTCCGAAACTCGCTTCCAAGCAGTCTGGGGGACTTTCCCCAAAAATTGTGCCGGCAGGCCCTATGTCCGCCGACTCTCGCTAGTGTAATTGCCGTCGGTCATCGTCTCAGCGAACGTCGACCGCGCGGAAGAAAAAATCCTCGATGTGCCCCCCGGGCGTCCCGGGAAAGGTGGCTTGACGAATCGACGAACCTTGGCGCATAATCGTCGGTCGCTAGGGGGATTAGCTCAGTTGGGAGAGCGCTTGCATGGCATGCAAGAGGTCATCGGTTCAAGTCCGTTATCCTCCACTCAGGTCGGATCTCTAGCCCATCCACCTGTCCGCTGACCCGTTTCGGGTCGCGTTTCTTCCCTCGTCCGACTAAAGTAATACGGTTCATTCCCCCTCTCGGGGAGGTTGGGCACTGGTTTCTCGGTAGTCGAACTGACGTTCCTTACCAAGTCTTGTGGACGTTGGAAGTAAAGTGCAATCTGCAGGCGAGGATCTTTCGTCGACGGAACCAAGTCGCAGGAGTTTGAGTAGGGGTGTTTGCTGTTGCTGGCGGATCAGGGTACGTCGGTTCCTGGCTCTGCAGGGAACTGGAGCGGCGGAAGTTGCCTTGGATAGCGATCGAGCGACAGGCGACGGCTGACCCAACAGCACTTGCCGATTGGCTTGAAAAGGTTCGGCCATCTGCGGTGATCAACGCGGCAGGGTTCACCGGCAAGCCGAATGTCGATGCTTGCGAATTGCAGAAGGCAGAGTGCCTTGCCGGGAATTGCGTCCTCCCCGGCACGTTCCGCATGGCATGCACAGCGGTCGGAATTCCATGGGGGCACGTTTCTTCGGGATGCATCTATAGCGGCAGACGGCCAGATGGCGACGGTTTTCGCGAAACCGACCCGCCGAATTTCAGTTTCCGCCAAGACAATTGCTCGTTCTACTCCGGTTGCAAAGCGCTTGGAGAGGAGGTGCTACATGGAGCGGATGCGTGCTATGTGTGGCGACCCCGGATGCCTTTTGAGTGGACTAATTCGCCGAGAAATTACCTAGCCAAACTGCTCCACTACCCCAAACTGCTCGATGCAGAAAACTCTCTGACCTACCTCCCGGAATTCGCCGCAGCGTGCATCGATTGCTTTGAAAAAAAGCTTCCTTTTGGAATCTACAATCTCACCAACCCCGGAGCGATCACCACCCGGAAAGTCGTTGAGTGGATGAAGGGCCGGGGGGTCTCTGACAAGGCATTCGAATTCTTCGCCGATGAATCGGAATTCCTCGCCCTGGCGGCGAAAACGCCACGCTCCAACTGCGTCCTGGACAGCTCCAAAGCGGTTTTTGCCGGCCTGAAACTATCGCCGGTCGAGGATGCGATCCAGGAGTGCCTAGAGCGCTGGCAATCCTGAGAATCCTAATTTCGAAACCCCAGATCGTTTCAAAAGCTCGCCGCAAATTTCCCCAAAAAAAGGGGGGGGTGTGGTGGAAAAGCTTGCATTTATATTGCGGCAGTTGGCAAAATGGATAGATTGAAGTGGTTGTTTCATCGGCAGGAAGGAATTCGTTTCTTCCGTTTGCAACGATTGGAATGCTGAGGAGTCTCCCATGTTGCTGCTCCGGTTTGTGGGTGTGTTGGCTTCGATGGTCTTGGCAATCAACTCGGTCGCCCTTGCAGACATCGTGCTGACCGACAGTAGCAATAGCTACAGCCAGGATTTCGACACGCTGGCAAGTACCGGAGCGACCGGGACAGTGGTTCCGTTTGGTTGGTACTTCAGTGAAACCGGGACGGGAGCCAACACGTCGTATGGTGTTGGTACGGGTTCAAGCAACGCTGGGAACACCTACAGTTTTGGGGCAACCGGCTCTACCGATCGCGCTTTTGGTGGTCTTCAAAGCGGCACGGTGGTACCGACCATCGGCGCTAGGTTCATCAATCAGGGTACCACTGCGATTGAGAAACTCAGCGTGAACTACCGCGGAGAGTTTTGGCGTTTGGGGACTGCTGGGAGGGAGGATCGGTTGGATTTCGAGTACTCCACCGATGCCACTTCGCTCTCTCTGACCGCAGGAACCTGGACTGGTTTGTCGGCCCTCAACTTTGTGACGCCTGATCAGACCGGTACGGCCGGCCCGAGGGACGGTAACACCCTCTTCACCAATCTTGCAGGCGATATCTCCGTAACGCTGAATCCTAATGATGTGATTTGGTTTCGTTGGAAGGATTTCAATGCCTCCGGCGCCGACGATGGTTTGGCGATCGACAATTTTTCGGTGACTGCGTCGTTTCTGGCACCGATTCCCGAGCCTGGGGCGATGCTGCTGACGGGGGTTACGTCGCTGGCGATCGCGGGGCGACGGTGGATGCGACGGCGATCGGGAGTTTGAGCCTTACGAAACGTCGCGATCCTTCGCGGAACCTCCGTGGCCGAACGTCTATTCGACCCGGGCCACTTGGAATGTCATTCTCGTTCCCATTCTGGGGTACGATGATCTCGTTGCTTTATTTCGATTCCTGAGCTGAATCGGTCATGGAGCGACTTCTGGGGATCGCTCGATGGACTTGGCTGAGGAGGTGGAGCATGCCGTGGAAGAGGAGTCGCCGTGAGTGGATGTTGCAGTCGGCAGCGGCTACGGTTGGATGGTGTGCGGCGACGCATCTAACGGCATCGCAGGATGCGGTCCAGTGGCATGATGTGCGGGAGTGGGGGATCGAGGGGAAGGGGTTTGCAGATACCGAGTCTCCGTTTGATCGACTTCCGGCGCGGGCCAAGGGAGTGGTGCGGGAGCCGGTGTGGAATCTCAGTCGTCATGCAGCGGGAATGTCGGCACGTTTTCGTACCAACGCCACCAGCATCTCTATCGAGTACCGACTGACCGGCGATTCGCTGTCGATGCCGCACATGCCGGCCACGGGAGTCAGTGGCGTCGATCTTTATGCTAGGGATCCTTCGGGTAGGTGGCGATGGGTTGCGGTGACTCAGCCCAAGCAGCGGCAGGTAGAGGCAACGCTGGTGACCGACTTGCCGGAAATGATGCGCGACTTTCACCTCGACTTCCCGCTCTACAACGGCATCGAGCACTTGCGAGTCGGAGTCCCGAAGGAAGCGAAGTTCGAACCGATCGCCCCCAGGAAGGATCCACCGATTTTGTTCTACGGGACGTCGATCACCCAAGGGGCGTGCGCCTCGCGGCCTGGTATGTCTCACGTGGCGCTGCTAGGAAAACGCCTGGACCGCCCCATCCTGAACTTTGGCTTCAGTGGCAATGGCAAGATGGAATGGGAGGTAGGGCAATTCCTGGCGGAGATCGATTCGGCGTTGATGGTAATCGACTGCCTGCCCAACATGGAATCGCAGGAAGTTGCTGAAAGGGCCGAAGGCTTTGTGACACGGATGCGTGTGGCGAGGCCCGAGATGCCAATCCTGCTGGTGGAAGATCGGACGTATGCCAACGCATGGCTGCTTCCTGCGAGGCAGCAACGGCATCGGACCAGTCGTGAGGCGCTGAAGGATGCCTATCAGCGTCTGGTCGATCGCGGGATCCAGCGGCTCAGTTATCTGGAGGGGGAGTCGCTTCTTGGAGACGACGGGGAGGCGACGACCGATGGGTCTCACCCCTCCGATCTTGGTTTCGTCCGCCAGGCGGACGCGATGGAGTCGCCGATCCGAGCGTTGTTGGCGGTTGGAAGCTGAGCGATGCGAAGGGGTCACAGGGACTGGCAGCGACGATGGCCTTTGCGTTCACGCATGATGGCTTCTATCGTTTTAGAACCGCTTCGGACCGAACTCGGCGGACGAAAAACATGCGATCGACTCTGGTGCCAACGCCGTGCAGGTCGCTGATGAAACGGGCGATTTGGGATCGCGTTTGCTCTTTGAGCAAATCCTCATCACCGAGGAATGTCCCATGGCATGGCTGGAATTGCAGTTGGCCTTAATCGGAAGGATCGCCCAGGCAGCCTGCAGCGCCAATCGCATGCCGGTGTCCTGGGAAAACTGCAATCGCCTTCTTGACCGGCTCAGTCTGCCGCACCTTCCTGCGTGATCCGTGCGGCCGTCACCACCAACTCCACGCGGTATCCAGGTGCTGCCAGCTTTGCATGGATGCAGGCGCGTACGGGAGCATACCCGCTGGGAACCCATGCATCCCAGATGCTGTTGAAGGTGGGCAGATCTTCCGGGTCCGGCAGGAAGATCAGCACCTGCAGCAGCGATTTGGTATCACTTGCACCCTGTTGCAGGCGTTCCTCCACCTGCTTTAGGACCTGATGAAATTGCTCTTGGGCAGTGGCCTCTGGATCTTCTGGCACTTCAACGAAGAAGAGCAGCCCGCCGCAGGTAACGGCATCGGACCACCGCTTGGTGACACCCATACGTTCGATCGATCGATTCATTTGTCTTTCCGACCGTTGGTGGCTCCGGTTCCTCAGGATCCCCATGTGAGAGAAATCGACGCGAAAGATGGAGAAACTGTATCGATTGTTCCGAATATTCATCCGGTGGAGATAAGAATTCACTTTTCTCGATGAGCGCGCGAGGCATGATGATTTGCCAGCATTTTCTTATTCGCCCCGCAAGCAGTTTGTTTTTCTTGCTGGTGTCGAGCGTCCCAACCCTCCTGGCACAGGGCCCAGCAGTCCCTGTGCGGCCGTTGGTACTGGAGGAAGCGACAGCGGTGTCTGAAGCCGAGTCCTTGGCAGAGCGAGGCTTGGTTGCCCAGGAGGCAGGGGAGGCGGATGGGGCGTCTGTTGGGGAAGAAGATCCGATCGAAGCGTTGACCAAGCGACTGACGGAAGCGGAAGAGAAGATTGGCAGTCTGGAGTCGTCTCGCGAGGAGTTGGAGAAGCAGCTGGAGGATTCCAAGAAGAGTTCGAAGGAGAAGAAGAAGCCTTGGTATGAGAAGCTGACTTTGCGAGGCTATGCGCAGGTGCGGATCAGTGACAATCTGAGCCTTCAGCGGGACAGTTTTCCGCCGCATCTGGTAGGAGACCCTTCGGTGGGGGATAACCAGAGTTTTTCGATACGCCGAGCGCGACTGATCCTTCAGGGGGATGTCCATGAGCATCTGGGAGTCTACCTGCAACCGGATTTTGCTGCACTGATTCCTGGAGTGAATGATTCGATCCAGTTCACTCAGATACGGGACTGGTACGGGGATTACTATTTCGACACGACGAAGGTGCACCGGTTGCGCATCGGGCAGTCGAAGATCCCCTACGGCTGGGAGAACATGCAGAGCAGTTCGAATCGACTTCCGCTGGATCGCTCCGATGCGCTCAACAGCGACGTGAAGAACGAACGCGATATCGGGGTGATTTATTACTGGACCCCGGAACCCGCGCAGGAGTTCTTCAAAGAAGTGATCGACATGGGGCTCAAGGGATCGGGCAACTACGGAATGTTCGCCTTTGGTTTTTATAATGGCCAGGGGGGATCGTTTCGTGAGCAGAACGACAACATCCATATGGTCGCACGTTTTCTTTATCCAGGCATCTTGGCCAATGGGCAAAGGTATGAACTGGGGATGCAGGGGTATGCGGGGGAGTACGTCGTGTTGACTTCGCCGATCAGTCCTAATGGGGTCGGTCCCGCGGTGGCGCCGTTTTCCAATCGAGATGGAACGGCGGACAATCGGCTGGCATGGACGGCGGTCTATTATCCGCAGCCTCTGGGATTTCAGTCAGAGTGGACTGTGGGACGCGGGCCGTCGCTGGATGCTACCCAGACAGTGGTAGAAGAAAGTTCGCTGACCGGTGGTTATGTCCAGACGATGTATCAGATCAAGAACGGCTATGGGACCTGGTTTCCGTATGCCAGGTACAATCACTTTCGCGGTGGATACAAATCCGAGAGAAACAGTCCTGCCACCCAGATCGATGAATTCGAATTGGGGCTGGAGTGGCAGATTCATCCGGCGGCCGAGCTAACAACGTCCTACACGATGACCGATCGAACGAACACGATAGCTCGTTCGCAGGCGGACACACTTTCCTATGGTCAGTTTCAGGGAACGCTTCTTCGATTCCAGTTTCAGATGAATTACTGATCTCAGGAATCGGGTTCACACCGGTACTTCTTCGACTTCGGTGTAAAGAAAAGTGACCCCACCGGTGGCGTAGTTGGGGACATCGGCGACGGCCGCCACGCCTTCGGGCGATGCCAGAATTGCTTCCATCTGCTCGCGCGAATCAGCGTAGAGATCGGCGACGTAATAGTAAGGTGAAGGGGTGCCCGCGGGTGTCCCTTCCACTTTTCCTATGGTCCACTTGCGAAGCCCCTGCAGGCGCTGCGCGAGAGGAATGTGGATCGATTGATAGTAGCGGTCGAATGCAGCGGGGTCTTTGGGGTGTCCATAGAGTACCAGCAGTCGAATCATTTCACTTTCCTTTTGTCTTGATGGAGTGTCAAGTTGGGAGGGCAGGAAGAAGGTAGGCGGAACTTCCAGAGCAGCCCTCCGGCCAGGCAAAAGACGATCGCCATGTAGATTGCAAGTCCTGCGAAGAATGGAAGCAAGCGGAGGTTTTCCTCCGAAACGTTGGCCACGAACGTCAGGTGGTTGACGACCAGGATCCACAGGCATGTTGCCATGGCGATCCACCAGAGGAATCGTTCCATCGATTTGAGGGTAGCTTCTTTTCGTTCGGGAGCTAACCAGTATTCGCGATGGGGCAGGTTGATGCACTGGGTCGGAAGGGAACGGGTTAGTTGTGAGATCAGGAGAAGGAAGGCGGGGAGAAAGGTCTGGAGCCCAATCATCAGCAGCGTGGCATGGGATTTGGATGCCCAGGAATCCGCTTTGCCCGCCGCATTGAAGTGGATCGCGACTTTTTCGGGCAGTCGGGGATAGTACCAAGCGTTCTGGAGCAACGCGATCAGGATCCAAAAAGCGATTGTGCCGACGATCCACTGCCATCGCCTGTTGATCATTGGGTGGCTTCCTATCCTTGGTCTAGTGATCCGGTAGCGGCCACGCCACTGCTGACTCGCATCACATGGCCATCGGGATGGCGTAGATGAAATTCTCGAACTCCCCACGGTTCGTCGATGGGCGGTTGGTCGATATGGAAGCCGGCCTGGAGTGCGATTTGGTGCAATTGGTCGACATGCTCGGGGCTGGACATCCACCAGCTCATCCAGACACCCTCATTGTCTCGATCGCCCAATGGTCCCTGGCCATTCACGCAAAGAAAAATCTCTAGCTTGTCATTCTGTACACTTCCAAAATTGGCGATCGAGGAAGTGTCTCCAGGGCCTGCCGGCGGCAGCAAACCGGAATCGTTCCACCGAAAGCCTGGTCGCCATCCCAGGGTGCAGAACCAAGCGATGCTTTCTTCGACGCTGCGGACGTGGAGAATCGGAGTCAGGCAGTCGACTTGGGGAAGAGGTTGGGATGCCATCAAGGGGCTCGCAGTCGTTGAAGAAGTTTGGGGCATGGCCCCTGAAAAAGAAGAGTCGGTTTGGGGCAGTGATGCAGTCCTTTCCGCAACGCTCACGAGGTGAGCGGGGTGGGTTGGGTGAGCAGCATTCCCAGGTGGAGGGCCAGCAAGCCAAGGGCAAGATGTCCGATCCCCTGCCCCAAGGAGAGGAAAATCTGTCCTGCTGACAGGTGCCGATGGAGGTCGGCCGCCAGGGCGCTGAAGGTGGTAAAGCCTCCTAGCAGGCCGATGCGGACAGCTGGGTCGACCCCCGACCACCACTCCGGGGCCCGCTGCATGCATCCCAGGAACATGCCTGTGAAAAAACAGCCCAACAGATTGACCAGCAGGGTAGCCCAGAGGAACTGGGGGCCAGGCCATATCGCCAAGAGCTGCAGCATGGCCCACCGGAGGGTGCTTCCTATCGCGCCACCTAATGCTACCCAGAGCCATGTCATGAGAGAGTCTCGCGCACCGGTTGGCGATCTGAACTGGAGCTGTATCGGTTGTAGGGAGTGCGGGAATTGCCCAGGTCGATTGTAATCGGCGATGGTCGTTTGGAGTGGGGGGCGACGTGCATCGGCGGCAAGAAGAGGTTGCCCGAAAGGGGGCGATGGCCTATTCTGAAGTCGATCCGAGCCTGAGCTCAGGCAGAGGCTTGGGGGGGCTGGACGGGAGTTTCGTGGAAGCCGAGGAGGTACCTTGCAATGGCATTGGTGGACGCGCAGAAGAAGACGAAGATGATGACCGGCGCCGATATTGTGATCCAGTCGCTGGTGGATCATGGCGTAGACGTCATCTTCGCTTATCCTGGCGGATGCAGCATGCCCTTGCACCAGAGTTTGACTCGGTATTCCGATCGCATACGAACCATTCTTCCCCGGCATGAGCAGGGGGGAGCGTTTGCGGCGCAGGGGGTTGCCCGATCGACGGGCAAGGTGGGTGTTGCCATGGCAACCAGCGGGCCTGGCGCGACCAATTTGGTGACCGCCATCGCGGATGCGAAAATGGATTCGATCCCCCTGATTGCGCTCACTGGACAGGTTCCGACTTCGGTGATCGGCACCGATGCGTTCCAGGAGACGCCGATCGTCGAGATCTGTCGCAGCATCACCAAACACCATTACTTGGTGACCCGTGTGGAAGATCTGCCTCGGGTCATGAAGGAAGCGTTCCAGATTGCGACCACCGGGCGACCCGGTCCGGTCTTGATCGACCTGCCCAAGGATGTGCAGTTGGACAGCTGTGAAGTCGATTGGGAGGTTCCCCTGAATCTGCCAGGATACTGCCCAACACTACCGCTGGCCCGTCCGGAGCAGATTCGCCAGATTGCCGCCGCGATCCGCAACGCAAGGCGTCCCGTTTTCTACGTAGGGGGAGGCGTGATCGCGTCTGGGGCGTCGGATGAGTTTCGCAAGCTGGTGGAACTAACCGGGATCCCGGTTGCGATGACCGTCATGGGGTTGGGTGCGTATCCTGGCGACGGCCCTCTGTCGCTGGATATGCTCGGCATGCACGGCAGTGCGTACGCGAACTTCGCGGTGCGAGACTGCGACCTGCTGATCGCCCTAGGGGTTCGCTTCGATGATCGCGTCACGGGAAGGCTGGAGGCCTTTGCCAAGCACGCCAAGATCATCCACGTCGATGTGGATCCGTCGGAACTCAACAAGAACAAAGAGGCGCACATCTGGGCCTGTAGCGACGTGCGCTATGCGATCAGCGAGTTGAACAAGATTGTGCAGCCCCCGGAAGATATCTCCGGGTGGGTCGATCATTGCATGAAGCAGAAAGCGAAGTATCCGTTCGGTTACGACGAGCAGTTCGACGGGATCCTGCAGCAGCATGCCATCCGCACCTTGTCAGACCTGACAAAAGAGCGAGAGACGTTCATCACTGTCGGCGTTGGGCAGCATCAGATGTGGGCAGCCCAGTTCTTCACCTTCCGACGGCCCCGGCAGTGGCTTAGCAGTTCGGGGTTGGGGACGATGGGATTCGGCTTGCCATCGGCGATGGGAGTCCAGGTGGCCAATCCCAATGCCCTTGTGGTCGACATCGACGGGGATGGCAGCTTCCAGATGAACATCCAAGAGCTGGCTACGCTTCACTGCGAAAAGATACCGGTCAAGGTGCTGCTACTGAACAACCAGCACCTTGGGATGGTGGTGCAGTGGGAGGATCGATTCATGGGTGCCAACCGGGCTCATACCTATCTGGGACCGGTCGACCACGAAGAGGCCTCCGGGCCGGGCAATACCACGGCCCACGCCATGGTCGTTGATCGGTACCCCGATTTCGTTGCGATCGCCAAGGGCTACGGCTGTGGTGCGGCCTTTGTCCAGAAGAAGTCGGACCTCAAGGAAGCGCTGATCGAGATGATCGAATATCCGGGTCCCTTCGTGTTGGACGTTCAGGTGCCCTACCAGGAGCACGTGCTGCCGATGATTCCATCGGGACGCACCGTCGACGAAATCATTCTCAGCTAGCTTTTCGGGGTTCTGGCTGATCGAATGCAATCAAGCTCCATCCTTCGGGGGCGGGGGCTTGAGGGGCTCGGCTTTTTTCCTCTTAGCTGAGACCGCTTTCCGATAGCTTGCTCTGCAGATTAGGCGGCGATGGGGTGAACCGGGATGCACCCCTGGCAGGGATCGCATTCCAGCCTAAGTTTGGCTTGAGTTCCGCTTTTCAGCTATTCTCAAGGCTGGATCGGCATTTCTGGGCAGCTTATTCCGATCAGGCAGGATGCTTCGATTCCGCCGTCCTGAATGTGCTGCTTCTATTCCATCGGTCGATGACAGAACGATGGTAGTGGTTTGCGGGAGAGCGTCCGAGGCGGGGCGCCAGAGGGGTGCGATGAGGGCAAGCCAGATGAATTCACTCGATCGGCGTACGATACTTGCAGGTATGGCATCTCTTTGGATCGTACCGGAGCGGCTTGGAGCGCAGCAGGAGGAAGAGGAGGCAAGTGCGCCGGGTGGCAAGGAGGGCGAGCATGCGGTCACTTTTTGGGCCACGCGCAAACTTCCGATGCGCTTTGGGTTGACCTTCTATGCCAACGACAACAACTGCACGCGACTCCACGCGACCATTCCCTTCCCGACCGACTGGCCGGAGCAGAAGGTACGTCTGATTTCTGCGGAACTACCCCCTGGTGCGGTTCATCAGATGCGGCCTGTCATGGGTGGGGGTGTTCAGTTGGTTGTCGATGCGCCGACGATTCCCGCTCAGGGTGTTTTTCAGGCGATCATGACCGTGGAAGTGGAAAAGTCGTTTACCAAAGCACCGCAGCGCACCGAAGGTCTGCAGATCCCCAAGAAGGTTCCGAAGGAACTCAACTGGTATATGGGAGACAGTCCCCAGATCGACACCAAAGATCGCGCCATGAAGAAGGTTTTGGATCAACTAGAAGCCGAAGCACAAGAAGGTGCTTGGCTACAGGTGGAGCAGATCTACGACTGGGTTAGGGAAAATATCGAATACCGACAGGGCGAGTTGCGATCGACGAAAGACGCGCTCAAGGAGCGAGTCGGGGATTGTGAGGAGATGACCGGGTTGTTTGTTGCGATGTGTCGATCTAAAGGGATTCCGGCGCGGTGTGTCTGGATTCCTAACCATTGCTATGCGGAGTTCTACTTGGTCGATCCAGAGGGGGAGGGGCATTGGTATCCCTGCCAGCTTGCTGGGGATCGCATGTTTGGTTCGATGAACGAGTATCGGCCGATCCTGCAGAAGGGGGATCGGTTCAAGGTGCCGGAGGAGCAAGGGTTTCAGCGCTACCTGCGCGAGTTTTTCACCTGCAAGCATCGCCCGGTGGGGCCGCGGGAGCCGTCGGTCAAGACCTTGACTGATCTTGGCGAGCTATCGGAGGAGATCGATCAATTGACCAATGCACAGGCACCGAAGGAAGCGCCTGATTCCGGCGACGACAATCCATAGCGCGATCTTTGGCGATGCCCCCGTAGGCACTGAGGGAGCTACGGCCTATGGCGGCAAAGCGACTAAGGCTTTTGACGATCTTCCTGAAACGACTTTGCCAGTTCCTGCCAGCGGGTGGTCAGCACCGTCAGTTGCTCCGGGTGCTCACTTGCCAGATCGTTTTGTTCGCCGCGGTCGGACTCCATGTCATAGAGTTCCCACGGCTGATCTTTGGCTGCAACCGCTTTCCACTTTCCGATCCGGATCGCTCGGTTCCCTTCGTGCAGCCACCATAAGGGGCGTTGGGTCTCCTGATTGGCTCCCGAGCGAATGGCTGGCCAGAGGCTGACTCCGGGGCGTGCTGGAGTTTCGGATGGCTGCATTTGAATTTTTGCGGCATCGATCAATGTCGGGAACAGATCGATGACATGGACGGGATCATGCCGGATGGTGCCATGGAGTGCAGCATCCATGCCGCGGGGGTAGTGAGCGATCAGTGGCGTAGCGATCCCACCTTCATGGGTCCAGGTCTTGTGCCTGCGCATCGGTGTGTTGCAGGTGCGGGACCAGCCAGGTCCCAGGCAGAGGAAACTCTTGTCGCTGCCAGGGGGTGCTTTCGGATTATGGCCATCGCCTCGCACCATGATTTCAGCGCTGGCCCCGTTGTCGGAAAGGAACAAAATCAGAGTGTCCTCAAATTGGTCGTGCTGCTTCAGCCAATCGACCAACCGTTCGATCTGCTGGTCCATCTGCTGGACCATCGCCGCGTGGATCGCCATCTTGCTGACCTGAAACTCCTTCTGCGTGGGGCTCAATTGGCTCCAGGGGCCTTCCCGAATCACCTCACCTTCTCCCAGCGACTCGATCTGCTTTGGGAATTCATAAGGTGGGCCGATATCCAGTTCCCAGGGGCCAGCGGCCATCGAAGGCCCGAACAGTTCCAGAACCTTCTCGCTTCGTTTCAGCCGGATCTGATCCCATCCGGGTTGGTAGGTCGATCGATGAGCCGCGATCAGGGATGGGGGCGCCTGGAGGGGGAAGTGAGGGGCGGTGAAGGCGAGGTAGGCGAAGAAAGGGATCGGCTTTTTGTCCTGGCTCTGGTGGTGTTCGTGCAGAAACTGGAGCATTCGATCGACGATCGATTCGGTGACATGGACCGGTTGGTCGTCGAGAAACACTCCCTTAGGGAGAAAGTAGTGGTCGTGGTCTTCGATTCGAAAGGAGCGATCGAAACCCGCATTGGCTGCTGTGCCATCGACATGCCATTTCCCGCTTTGGTAGCACTTGTATCCAGCGGCTCTCAGGTGGCTGGGGACGAGGGTGGCCCAGGCGGGGCGTTGGCTTTGGCTGGCGGAGCCCTGGTCTTCGGGAAAGGCGTCGCGGCGCACCTGCTGCGCGTAATAGCCGCTCAGCAGCGATGCGCGCGTGGGCCAGCAGCGGGCCGTGTTGTAGGCATTGGACCAGCGAATGCCGCGGGTGGCCAAGCGATCGAGTGTCGGGGTGGGGATTTCCCCCCCATAGCAGCCCAGATCGGAAAACCCCAAATCGTCGGCAAGGATCACAATCAGGTTCGGGGCTCGCTCAGCCGCGAATAGGGTGGCCGGCCATACGAGGATCGCCAAGGCCAGAAGAGCGAACAGGGGAAAGCTGGCAGCGCCTCTGGGTAGAGAAACCGGGGTCTTGAGTTCCACCGGTCGGCGCCTGCGGCACGACGATGTCAGCTCGATTCGCCCGTGAGAATCACTCCCACCAGAATCCAGACCGCCAGGAAAACCACTCCAAGCATCCAATGGAACAGTTCGATCATCGCCTTGGACGCCTTGCCGCTGGGAGGAAACAGGCCTGCAATCGTTGCAGCGCCACACAATGGGTTGTGGTTCATCCATCAATAAAGCTCCGGTCGGCCAATTGGCGGAAAAAGGTGAAGCAATTTGAAGTTGTTCCGACGACCGGCAGAATCGCTAAGGTTTGCGATCCCCATAGACGGTGCTTGGATCGACCTTCTGCGGTTGGTTTACGTGCCATCCTTCTGGGGTCCAGGAGCGGAAGAAGCAGGAAGCATAGCCTTCGTGGCAGGCTGCTCCCTGCTGTTCGACCAGTAGAAGTACGGCATCCTGGTCGCAGTCGACGCGGATTTCCAGCACACGCTGCCGATGGCCGCTTTCTTCTCCTTTGCGCCACAGTCGTTTTCGGCTGCGACTGTAGTAGGTGGCAAATCCTGTAAGGCATGTTTCCTCGAACGCCTCGCGGTTCATCCAAGCGATCATCAGCACTTGCTGGCTGGATGCATCTTGAGCGATGGCGGCCACCAGGCCGTCGTCTCGCAGGCCATCGGGAAGCGAAGGGGAGTTCATGAAAGAGCCTCAGGGGAGGTTGGGCTGCAAGCATTGGCGGGCAGAGGACGCGGTTGCTGCTGCGTCGCGCAGTGGAACGCGCCGCGACCCCAAACCAGATCGCTGGCGTCGATGCCAACGAGTGTGTGGGCTGGGAACTGTTCGCGAAGGATCCCCATCGCCTGTTCATCGGTAGCCCGGTATCCGAACTGCGGTACCACGACCAACTCATTGGCGATGTAGAAATTGCAGTAGCTTTCGGGAACCTGAATCCCTTGGATGAATCGAGGAGGTGGGATCGGCAAGGCGATACATTCCAAACGGCGGCCGCGCGCATCGACCAACCCCTGGATCGACTGCCATTGACGAACCAAACCCGGTGCATTGGTGTCTTCGACTCGCGACGAGACGGCAGCGACGACACGACCGGGAGCAACGAAGCGGACCAATTGGTCGATATGGCTGTCGGTGTCGTCACCGGCGAGTGACCCACCGTCGATCCAAAGTACCTTTTCAATGCCAAGTCTCAGAGCAAGCTCCCGTTCGATCTGCTGCCGTGTCCAGCCTGGATTGCGGGAGGCGGTCAGGAGGCTGGAGCTTGTGGCCAGCAACGTTCCCTGGCCGTCGGTCTCCAGTCCGCCTCCTTCACACGTCAGCGGGGAGGCGATACGTCGATGTCGACAGGAATGTAGAATCCGTCGGGCAGCGACGCGATCGTTCAAGAACGATTCGTATTTAGAACCCCAGGCATTGAAATGCCAGTCGACACCCGCGACTCGCCTTCCCTGATCCTCCAGCACCCAGGTTGGTCCGTAGTCGCGAATCCAGCAGTCGTCGGTGGTGATCCGGTGCACCTGAACCCCAGACGCACCTTGCAAGCTGTCCCTCGCCTGTTCGAACGATTCACCTGGACCTCCCAGAACATGCACTGATTCAACCTCCCCCAGCGTTCTGGCGAGGCGGTCAAAGATGGGAGGGATGCGATCGAGCCGACCGGGCCAAGTGCTTTCCTGGTGAGGCCAGGCCAGCCAAGTCGCATCATGGGGGTGCCATTCGGCTGGCCAGTAGACCGATTCACTCATGCTTATTCCGTTCAACGCAGAGGCTGCAAGGGAAAGCCCCGAATAGAGCCATCACCAATCCGAGGAGCTACCGTGGATTCGATCCCCGACAGAAGGAATCATCTCCCTAAAAAGCGTTTCGTCAAATCGCCGTATGCATCAATCCGGCGATCTCTCAGAAAAGGCCAGTGCGTCCGGGTCACATCGATCTGATCCAGATCGCAATCGACCAGCACCAGGGCTTCCTGATCGTGAGCCGCGCGATGGAGCAGATTGCCCGACGGATCGAACACGAAAGAAGCGCCCCAGAAATCGATATTCGATTCCCTTCCCACTCGATTGGCAGCTCCTACAAACAATCCGTTGGCGATCGCATGCGATCGCATCATGGTCTCCCAAGCGGCATGCTGACTGACACCGTATTGTGCACGATCCTCGTCCAGCCATCCGATCGCGGTGGGGTAAAGAAGGATTTCAGCGCCGGCCAGGGCAAAGAGCCGAGCGGCTTCCGGATACCACTGGTCCCAGCAAACACCGATCCCCAGCGTCGCGAACCGCGTTTTGGCCACGGTAAATCCGGTGTCGCCGGGAGTGAAGTAGAACTTCTCGTAGTAGTTGGGATCATCGGGGATATGCATCTTCCGATAAAAGCCAACCTGCGATCCGTCGGCATCGAAGACGACGGCGGTATTGTGGTAGAGTCCATGCGCACGCCGCTCGAATAGCGACCCGACGATGGCGACCCCCAGCGAACGGGCTCGGTCCTGTAGCAAATCGCTGGTTGGGCCGGGAATCGGTTCGGCCTCAGCAAATTTCCGGTGATCCTCTGCTTGGCAAGGATACTGTCCTGGAAACAATTCCTGGAGGCAGATTACTTGCGCGCCCTCCCGGGCCGCTCGATCGATCTGATCGACCGCGCGATCCACGTTCGTGTTGCGATCGGGAAATCCCTTCGACTGGACCAGTGCCAAACGAACGACAGCCATACGTTGCCTCGAACTCGGGTCAGGAAGCAGAACAGCAGATGGAACGTAACGAACATGCTAACCCGGAACCATCCGGGAGGCCACCAGCAGAAGGCCTGTTTATCCTTGGTACAGATACCGATGTAGGGAAGAGCTATCTAGGAAGCCGCTGGGTCCGCCAGGCAATGGAATGCCGTGTCGCCATTGGCGCCTACAAGCCAGTTGCAAGTGGTGTGTTGCCAGGGGGGCTGGAAGCAGTGGAGGGGATGCTGGATAGCCAACTAGACGATGGTTGGCGATACCATCGCGCGCTGGGCGGGATGTTCCCGCTGGAATGGATCAACCCTCAAAGATTCCCCGATCCGTTGGCTCCTGAGGAAGCCGCAAAGAAAATCGGGCAGCATGTCGATGAATCGCTCTTGCTGGATGGCGCAATACGATGGTCGAGACGGTGTGACTTTCTGCTGGTCGAAGGCGCTGGGGGTGTCTGGTCACCCATCAGTCGGGCGATGACCAATGCGGATCTTGCCGAGAGACTGGGGTATCCCGTGATCCTCGTAGCAGACAATCGAGTTGGCGCAGTCCATCAGACGCTGGCAAGTCTTGCCGCGATCGCGGCAAGTGGACTGGCGATCCAAGCCGTCGTACTCAACTCCCGATCTCACGCATCCGATGAGCTGCTTTCGTCCAATCAGCGGATGATCGAAGACCAGGCAGTACGTCTTTTTCTGAATCCTCCAAGCGTCGTTGCTTGGTCGGCCGGACAGGAACGGTGCGAAGCCGCCATTCTGCTCGGATGGATGAGGAGTCAGCCAGCGCTCTCTTCTCTGCGATTTGCCCGTCCCGTACATTCCGCACGGCAGTAAGCTTTCTTCACTCGACGATTGGCATGATTGCCTGATGGGATGCAGGCTGAATTAGCCTGAACCACGGGGCGGTATATCACCAGTGGATCGACACGTCAGGTCCGCAAAGTGGCTGTCGGCAACTGGTCCTTGCACATCCGCTACAACCGGCAGTCTCGTTCGGTACCACCATTTTTTTCCGGTCGGTCGACCTTCGATCAGCACACATCTCTTTCCTGCGGTGTACGTTTCCCGGCGGGAATGTATCGAAACCGTTTGGGGGACGATTCGGGGAGTAGTGCGAACGTGGCGAGGCGATCGGCGATGGAGACGGGACGATGGGATCGAACTGGTCGGGGTTGTACAGCCCCGGCCGGTGCCGGTTGGATCGTCCGCGGCTGGCTGGCGCTGATCGTTCTTTTCCCCTCGCTAGTTGGTTGCCACTCCTTGCAATGTCCTCGCATCGACCCCACCGGACAATGCCTCTTCCTGCCTCACCAATTCACCACAGGCCTAAGCGACCATTTTGGACATAGCTCGGTTCTTCCCTCAGGGGCTACCAATAGCCATGCCTGTGGACTGAAGCCATCAAGCGCCTTTCAGATGCCTGTCGATCCACCGCCGTGCGTCGACGGCTCCGCACCACCGGAAGCCAAGCCAGTTGGCACCGGAATGCATGCTGACCGGGGCGACACGGGGCAACTTTTGGTGACTCCAACCACGATTGTTGCACCGGTGGGTGGGGAGGTGGTTATCCTCGCAGCCATCTGTGGTAAGGATGGCTTCTTTGTCACCAAGGAACCGATCGAATGGATGCTGTCCCCCGATAGCGTCGGAACCTTTCTTGAGGTGGGAGACGAATGGAAAGGGAAGCCGTTGCATCAGTGGCATGCATCGACTCGAGCGGAGAAGGTGGATGTCGACTTTGCTCGAGGACGCACCAGTTCGATTGCCAGTCGGATCACGCGTGGCAGTCCAAAGAGCACCGACGATCTTTTTTTGAAAAAGGGTCAGACTTGGCTGAGCGTCACAAGTCCTAGTGAGGGAGTCAGTCGGATCACAGTTCTGGCACCCGATAGCAAAATTTGGGATCAGCGTCGCCAGACCGTCATGATCTACTGGATCGACGCGCAGTGGCGTTTCCCCGATCCGATCACCGTCGAAAATTCATCGACCGCACGCATTGTTACCCAGGTCTTTCAGTCCGAAGGGTTTATTGGGGCTGAAGGGTGGAAGGTGATCTATCGATCGCTGAATCCCGAAGTGGCTCGCTTTCTCCCGTCGGGTTCCGAGCGGGCGGAGGTGCTGGTCGACAAGGATGGAAATGCGACGGTGGAAATACAGAATGTCGCCAATCGCATTGGTTCGGCCGTTATCGCCATTGAAGTGGTGCGGCCTGCACAAGCCTCCACCAAGATGAAGGAACTGATCTTAGGACGTGGCCAGACCGTGGTCTCGTGGAGCGCCCCGCAACTGGTGCTCAATGCCGGAGGTACCGAGGCAGCTACACCGGGTCAGAAGTTTACCTTGGGAGGTTCCCTGGCCAACGCTGGAGATCTGGCTGCAGAGAATGTAGTCCTTCGCGCCGAACTTCCGGTTGGTATGCAGCTGTTGGGGACCACCCCCAAGGCGACTCAGGTGACCGATCGCACTGCCGTCTGGGAGATCGGCACGCTGCCAGCGCGACAGCAGTTGGACGTGGCGCTGGAACTGGTCGGAACGGTCGAGGCTGATGCAACGGTTCAATTCTCGGCAACCGGGAGCTCCAAAGCCGTTTCTGCCGAACCATCGATGCGGGTGAGCAAGTCGCTGCCGATTCGGTTGGCCAAGCCAAGCCTTCAGATTTCTCTAGCTTCCGACATCGGCGAGCGCGTTGAAGTAGGTCAGCCGATCCCCTATTCCATCACTGTGGTCAACACGGGCAAGCAGTCGGTCAGCGACCTACAGTTGCTGGTGGAGACCGATACGGGGCTTGTCGAGGCAAGTACGGAACGCAATTCTGTCGAACAACGACTTGGGTCGTTGGCAGCAGGGGAGCGGGTGGTGGTGCCGATACGTCTAATGGCACGAAAGGAAGGGGTTCTGGGGATTCGTGCCACGGCCAATTCCACCAGCACATCGCTTGCCTCGGCCCAGTCGCAGGTGACCGCCTCTGCCTCCGTTCCTGCAGCGGCTGCCCTCTCCGTTCGCTTGATGGCCGATGGGGGGCTGACTCAGATGAACCTGGGGACCACGAAGATTGTTCGGACCGAAGTGGTCAATCGCGGCACCGCGCCGCTGATCGGTGTTCAGGTGCAGTTTCAGTACCCTAGTGCGGTTCAGGCGGTGCAGGCCAGTAACGGCACAGTGACTCCCCGGCGAGAAGGAGTGCTGCAGTGGAATCTCCCTGGTCCGCTCCAACCCGGTTCGATGGTTCAACTGGACACCCAGCTACTGGGAGTGCTTCCTGGTTCCGTCCCACTGGTGGCAACGGCGCAGTCCGCCGACGGCATCCAGGGAAGTGACCGTATGGAATTGCAGGTGCTGGGACAGATGCCCGCAAATCCTCCGGGAGCCGGTAGCGGTGCCGTCCCTGTCCTTCCCCCAGTCGGGCCCCCGGGCCAGCCTTCGGCGGAACCGACGGGTCCTTGGAGTCTGGAGATTCGTCCGTCGGCCGACCCGATCCCAACTGACCGAGTGTCGACATTCGATTTGTTCCTAAGGAATCTTCGCGCGGTCGACGATCAGGACGTCATCGTTTCGGTCGCGGTGCCGCAAGGGGTGCGGATCGAGTCGTTGGAGCACATCGACCGGCTCTATCAGACAACCTTTGAGTCGATCGGGATTGTGTCGACAGAGACCATCAGGACGGTTCGCGCTGGTGAAGTGCTTCAGTGGAAGCTGAGAATCACACCGCAGTTGGAGCAGCCGATCATCCTGCGAGCACGGGTCATCAGTCGCCAGAACCCAACACCCGTCGACACCAGCACCCAGGTTCAGGTCGTCCGCCCCTGATCGCCGGTCCTTTGGAACTTGTGCATCGGTTTCTCGCCGCCCCTGATCGCTGCTGGCTTCCGATCGCCCTAGTGCTGGTACTTGACGAAATCGAAAACGAAACCTGCATGTTGGTTGCGACTTGCTGCTGTGCCTCGAAACTGTAGTGAGCGCTACACTTTCTTTGTTGGATCGCAATCCTCCGGCCGGCACACCCTGCTACGTCCCGCAAGTCAACGCGTCGTCGCCACCATCGCAGGATGGTGGATGTCTCTTGGCGGACTGTTTGGTTCAGGTGTGTTCGCGGTCCAGTCGATCGGCACTCTTGGTAGCCAACATCGCCAGATGGTAGATGTCTCCTGTGCAGGATGAGCTTTCAGTTTCGCTTGCCTGGATTCAGTTGCTGGAGACGCCGCTCGAGTTGTTCCATGCGGAGCTTGGCTTCTTCCAGTTCGCGGCGGAGTTGGTCGACCTGTTGGGAGGCGGGGTCGGGCGTCGGGGCCGGAGTTGATGGGGAGGATTCTTCGATGATAGCAGCCGACATGGGGACGGCACCCGCTTCGTTGGTCAGCAAGACTTCGGCTTCGTATCGCGTGGTGCCACGAACGTAGCTGATTGGGAGAACGTCCCCCGGCTTTCTGGCAGCAAGTAGTGCCGTCAGTTCCTCAGGGCTTTCGATTGGTGCACCTGCGGCCTGGACCACGCAGTCTCCCGGTTTGATGCCGACCAGCGCCGCTGGCGACTCCTTGACGACGTCCAAAACCGCCGCGCCGCGGAAGGGACCGACGCCGAACTGCTTTCGATACTCCCGGGACAATTCACCGATCACTAGCCCCAGGAAGGCGGGATCGTTCCGCACGTCGGCCTGCAATTGCTCTGGTGTCCCAGCGAACAGCTTGTCGGCCAGTTGACGGTCCATCGGGACCGCGACCAGATCGATATTGCGGCCCGCTCGACGCACCAAAAAGCGGACCGGTTTTCCAGCCGGTTGCTCGGATAGCGTCTTCGCGAATTGGTCCAGATCGCTGATCGATCTTCCGGCCACGCCGAGGATGCGGTCTCCAATGCGAAAGCCAGCCTTCCATGCAGGACCTTCTCGCACCAGTTCGACGACGCGCAGTCCCAGTCCGCCACCGCCCCATTTCTCTGCCGTCATTCCCAGGTAGCCGGCAGGTTGGGCCGGCAGCGAGCCATCTTCGGCGACATCCAAGGGAGCCACGGGTTGGGCATCGGGGGCTGCATCGACCGATCGACTGGGGAACAGTTGGGCGTTAGGGGGAGAAGGAGTCCGCCTTCTGGTTGGCTTGGTTGCTGGCTTGGCCTCAGGCTGGACTTTCGTCTCCTCCGCAATAGGCGCGGGCAGCACAAATGTCTCCGAGGTTCCCTGGGAAAAAGGATCTGCACCCGCCTGAAGCTGCTTCTCCAATTGCTCCAGGGACTCCTGTCCAAAGACGGAGGGTGGGTGGAGCAGGATCGACAGGATCAGAAAACAAATTGCGGAACCCCGCCGGACCGATCGTGTCATCATCGCAATTCCTTGAAGGGATGTCATGTCTCTGCAGCCAGCACCGTCTTGAATTTAGTCAAGGGCCCGTGACGAGTCCCGAAGTCCGTTCCCATCTATCGTTGGTTGGAAACCAAGATGCCCGGGTTGGTTCCGCCGCAAACCGATCTTTTCGAGAGATCCCGTTGGCGGCTTGGGTGTCGCGTTCCCCGTTGGTATTTTACGTCTTGGAAAACAGTGCGTAGTCATCAATTCCAGAGACCTGGGGAAATAATGCGAACACTCCTTGGGGCGATCGATAAAGCAAGCCTTGGAATGAACTCCATATGGGAGATGCTGCATGGTGAAGATCGATCGGATCGAAGGCGAGGCGGCGACCGGTCTTCTGCGTTGGATGTTTGGCGAGTCGAGTCCAGCCGTTGGGATCTGGGACCAGCGTCTCCAGGTCGCCAGCGACGTGAAAAACGCTCGGTTCTTTCTTTTTCGCGCCCACGCGTTGCAGGAAACCGTAGCCGGATTTCTTTTTTTTCAGGCGACCCCCAAGGGCCCAGCTCACTTGTTGGATTGGCGTGTTTCGGATGCCTGGATGGCCATCGATCCAACTCCCTCCTTTCGCTCTGTCGCAGATGCGGCGATCGACACGGGAGCCAGTTGGGTGCAGTGGAACCGGATGGAGGCGGCAGGGACGAGGCCCGAGGATTCGTGGTGGCAACCTGACTTCATCGGCGACTTAGTGCACTGGGAAAAGCAGCTTTGCAATGTGGATGCTAAGTATGAACGACCGTTGGATGCAGACTTGCAGCAGCGATCGGAGCTCGGAAGTTGGCATTTGCTTCTGATGGCGGCGAAGGAGCTGACGGCTTATCTTGCGGACTTCGTTGATACGATGCAGCAACATTCGGATTTCCCGGAGCTGGACCAAACGATCCAACCCGAGGTATGGATCGCAGAGCAGTTGGCGGACTATGAATCCTCATGGGGGATTCTGGCCTGGGATACCAGCAGATCGCCGAAGGAAGTTGGCGGATTGGTGCTTTGGAATCTGGATCCAAAGATTGGATGGGAGATGCGTTGGCTGGGGGTTAAGCCAAAATGGCGAGGGCGCGGGTTGGCCAGTCTTCTGATCAACCAGTCGCAGGAGATGCTAGGCCAGCGGCATTCGCTTCAAGCGACCCCGCCGTCCTGCGCGCAGTCCGCTTGCAGTGACTGGGAAGCGAGAAGCTTTTGGGTAAGCTGCGATAGCCGCAATCGCCCCATGATCGGCTTGCTGGAGAAGCTCAAATTCTGCCCTGTTTACCAAAGCTCACTCCTCTTCTGGTGGCGGCTCCACGAGACTTTCCTCGCATGAATATTTGGTGGTTTTGGTCCGCTCGATTTCGACAGCAATTCCACTCGGAAGCAAGTCCTTGCAGGGGATAAAATATGCCGGTCAGCACTAGCACCTGAGAACCTTTTTCGCATTTGTGCGTGGGATCGGCTCAAGTTTCTCCCCTTCTCCGTTGGAATCTGGCTGCCCCCTGTTTGACTTGAGTGCTAGCACTCCTAAAATCGCGTCCCTCTTCACAAGCCGGTCGGTGATCGCGGTTGTTTCCCTTCGGGGAAGTGGCCGTCGGTCAACGGTTGGGTCTTGGTTGGAAGGATCCAGTTTCCAGCAGGAATTCGCAGGAAACGGCTCGGGTATCAAAGGGAATACTGCCTCACTGCACCGCTTCCTGCTTAGGGATGGGGTGTCAGTCATGGGCGGAATCGAGAGCCCAGGGAGATTGGGAAAAGCATGACGCGAGATCACCAAGCGGCCATGGCGAAGTTTTTTGAGGCGGTTCGTGCCCGGATCGGGGACGAGCGATTGGCGCTGTGGTTTCTGGGCTTTGAGCATTGGGAAGTGGGGCCGGAAGAGGTGGTGGTGTCGGTACCGCATCCGTTTTTGGCTGAGTGCGTGCAAGGTTTTTGTCGCAAGGATCTGGAGGCCTGTGTTGTTGAGGCTCTTGGGGATCCGCGTCGTTTGGTGATCGTTGCTAAGGAAATCGCAGGTGCAGTTCAGGGCACCATGCCCGTCGAACCGGCACCAGGATTGCGCCGGATCGAGTTTCGAGAGGAAAGAACTGACGGGTTGGTTGCGGAGCGGCAGGATATCGTGCCATCGCAGCGATTCGAGGGAGGTCGATTGCAGGATTCGGCGCTGGAGGCGGCTTCGGCGATGGAAAGTCGCACAGATTCCGACTACGGTGGAAATGTTGTTGCCAGGGTCGCAGTTGGGCCTGGTTTTGCACGATCTCCTGTCGGGCCGCGATCGATGTCCAGTGAACTTTGGAACAGGTTTCTGCCGGGGGAATGCAACCGCGTCGCCCACATGGCGGCTCAGATGGTTCTGGAATCTCCCGGCACCATGACACCGATGACGCTTCATGGGCCTTCGGGGGTGGGGAAGTCTCACCTGGCGCGTGCGATCGCCGAGCAATTCCGAGTTCGGCATCGGATGAGCCGCGTGGTCTGTTTGACGGCCGAGCAATTCTTGATTGACTTCACCGATTCGGTTCGCGGTTCGGGCTTTGCTAATTTTCGGCGCAAGTACCGCGAAGTGGATGTCCTGGTGATGGACGATGTGCAGTTTCTTATCGGGAAGAACGCCACCCTCCAGGAGCTCAAAAGTACTCTCGATCATCTCTTCCGCAATCAGAAGCAGGTAGTTCTGGTGGTGGATCGATCGCTACCGGAATTGACCGGTCTGGGGCCTGATTTGCTGGCTAGGCTTTCCAGCGGGGTGGTATGCGCCATCGATCTGCTGGATCGCGACTGCCGGCAGGCGATGGTTCGCAAGCTGGCTTTGGACCTGTCGGTTTCCCTGGATCCTGCATCGATCGATTGGCTGGCGGCCCATTGCCCGGGGGACGCGAGAATGATTCGAGGAGTGATTCTGCGGTTGCTGACGCAGCAGCGAATTGCTGGCCGCAATTTGGAAATGGAAGAAGTGGTCGCCGCCTGTCGAGATTTATTGCGGGTCAGTCAGCCCTTGGTGCGCATCTCGGATATCGACAAGGCGGTTTGCGAGGTATTTGGCCTAGAGCCGAACAGTCTTCAGTCGAATTCCAAGAGCAAGCAAGTCAGTCAGCCTCGTATGCTGGCGATGTTCCTTGCCAGGAAGTACACCCGGGCCGCCTACGCAGAGATCGGAGACTACTTTGGCAAGCGACAGCACAGCACGGTGATTTCCGCACAGAAAAAGGTGGAGGCGTGGCTGGAGTCGGACAGTTCCCTTTCGCTGGCCAAGGGGCGTCTGACGATTCGGGAGATGATCCGCAGCCTCGAGTCGTCGCTGCAAGTCGGGTAGCTCGGTTTTCCCTGCTTCCTGGACGTCTCCAGGCAGGAAGTTGGTCGATGGTGGTGCTGGACGTTTGACAGTCTTTCCACGACCAATAAAATGAAGGTGAATTGCCCGAAGACACGAGACGGTTCCGGCGGCGTTCTTTTTTGGTTTGGCATCGACCAGAGAGTCGGATGGTGGACCGAAGGGATGGCCGGCCAGCGTTCGCCGCTTGTTGCGCCTGTGGCTTAAACCTGGTTCACCATTTTGGCGACGGAGACTACGAAGACATGCTAGGATTCAACCACACTGAACTTCTCCTCTTTGGACTCATTGTCTTGGTGCTTTTTGGAAGCGCTAAGCTTCCGGCGCTGATGCGAAATCTTGGGCGAAGCGCTGTCGAGTTCAAAAAAGGGATGCGAGAAGATCCCGATCAGGACGCGAAGAATCGCACGGAAGACCAGTAGCCTGAAGGCGCCCCGCCTTCCGGTGGATCCAATCGGATCGCACTGAGGTCGGTGGTCGTTCTGAGTGCATCGTCATCTGCCGGTGATTCGGCCAGAGGGACGACTGTTTCTGGGACGCGAGGGGTACTTCAAAGCTGGGTAGGTTGCCACCGGACAGGGTACTTGGCCTTGTCGCGATCGGCGGGGTCTATCGACTACCGGGCTCCATGGATTCGAGAACGCTGGTTGGGGGAGACTGTAATGTTTGGTCTTGGCTACAGTGAGATGGTGCTGTTTGGAATCATCGCGCTGGTCTTGTTTGGTTCGCGTCTCCCGGAAGTGGCTAGGTCGCTGGGGGGCAGTTATCGAGAATTGCGGAAGAGTGTTTCCGAATTTCAGCGAGAGTTTCAGTCGATCGAGAGATATGAGCCGCCCAGGCCCAAGGTCACCAGCAGTTGGCAGCAGGATGAGGTGGTAGAGGAAACGACAGCCCCTCGCTTTCAGCCGCCACCAGAGGATTCTCCCAAGTCCTCCTCTTGATCGGCTTGGCCTTCGACCGCAGCGACAGGCAATTGCGGATCACTTCTACTCTGATTTCGATCGTCGTTCCCCAGCGATGGCGCCTCTGGATTGGTCGCCTGTAGGACGCGGCATAGCCAATATCCCCATCCGATGAGGCAGGCAGAAGCCAGATAGACGACTGCATGGCGGCGGCTGCCCGGCCAAAGCGACCAGCGATCGGTTCGGCTCCACAGGGAAAGATGGATCAGCATTGCGGTCCCAAGCCATGCGGTCGGAACCCAAGAAGGCGTTTCCCACCGTGCTCTGCGACGTTTGGGTTCTGCTATCGCCAAAAGCGGAAGCGACCAGAGTCCGGTCGAAAACACTCCCTGCCAGCCGACTGCCGATCCGATCAGTGCCCAGCTGCAGCACCAAGTCAATCCTTCGTACGATGCGGGGTGGGAAGAGAGCCAGCGGGGGTGGGCAAGTGGGAAAAGAGCAGGTTGTGTGAAGCGTCCCAAGGCAAAGCCCGCCAGGGCTCCTGCTAGGCCGGTTGCTAGTGCGTCCAGATGTCCTACAGGGTGGTAGACATGCTGAGGGCTGGTTCCCCAGGGGGCTACGATCAGGACAGGAAAGCAGGTAGAGACGAGGATTGTCAGGGCGCAACCTACCAGGGTCATCTGGATCGGAACCTGTTGCCCAGACAGTTGGATCATCGCGACGCATAGCAGCACGGACAGGATCGCGCAATGAAACAGTCCCAGTGCCATCGTTTCCCAGTCGACCGTCCCCACCAGCATGCTGAAAAGATCACTAGTTCGACCCGCTTCCTGCGGAAGGTTGGCTCCACGTGTCCAGACTTCCACCAGATAGATCGCAAGGAACGTCAAGCCGGCTAAAAGTTCGTAAGTGGGATAGCGCGCGGAGATCGGCAGGCGACAGGCACGGCAGCGTCCTCGCAACACAATCCAGCCCAGCACCGGAATATTGTCGCGAGGTTGGATTGGAACGTTGCAGTAGGGGCACATGGACGACCCGATCCAGGGGAGTCTCCGTGGGAGCCTGTAGGCGACGACATTCAGAAAACTGCCGATCGAACTACCGACGGCAAAAAACCAACACCCGACCAGCACATCGAAGGCGCGCGACAGCCCCACTGCCTGAACCACTTCCGGGGTCTTTTCCCACTTGGACAGTCGCATCAGGGTGATTGCGTACAGTCCAGCCCAGATCGTCAGGATCAGGACCGCTAGGCTACCCCACACGGCCCAAGGGTAGAGGGAACGCAGGCGTCGTCGAAGGGTCGCAGGATGCATGGAGTCTGAGGGCAAAGGGAGCGTTCCGAAGAAACCGTCGCATCGCGCGGTGATTAGCCTCTATGATAACCGCAACCGAATCGACTGCGGCGATCGCTGGTAGCATCGGCATCCCTGCATCCCATGCAGCCAACTCCCGGTCTGTTGGCTGATCGGCCCCGGCGGAATCAAACTGTTCCAACGTAGAAAGAGAGTCACTCGATGCGTCTGGTGTTCATGGGGACGGGACCTTTTGCCGTGCCAACCTTCCAAGCCATCGCCGCCTCGGGAAGGCATGAAATTCTGACCGTCTGGGTCCGTCCACAGGCGTCGAACGCCTCGGGAAAGCTCCCCGAGCCACATCCGGTGGAACGGTGGGCTAAAGCGGCAGGGTGGATGGTGGAGCAGCCGGAGAGCGCCAATTCCGACGAAGCGGTCGCGAGGCTTCACTCGCTGGAGCCCGATCTTTTGGTCGTATGCGACTACGGACAGATCCTTTCGCCAACTGCATTGGCTACGGCCAAGCTGGGCGGGGTCAACCTGCATGGGTCCCTGCTGCCTCGGCATCGCGGAGCGGCACCTGTCGCCTGGGCGGTGCTTCAGGGCGACACGCAGGTTGGAATTTCTGTGATTCACATGACGCCGCGGCTGGATGGCGGGCCGGTTCTGGCTGTGCGTGCAACTTCGTTGGGCTGTTCGGAAGATGCAGGGCAACTGGAATCCCGGCTGTCTCTGCTGGGGGTCGATGCGACGCTGGAGGCGATCGCATTTCTGGAGGCCAAGCAGGAGGATGCCAAGGGGCAGGTTCAGGACAAGCAGTTTGCGACACGCGCCCGCAGGTTGACGAAAGCCGATGCCGCGATCGACTGGTCCTTTTCCGCAGACAAGATCGACCGATTGATCCGCGGACTCCAGCCCTGGCCGGGCGCCTACGGCATCCTTGAGGCGGGAGGAAAGGAGCTGCGGTTGCAGATTCGCCGCGCCGCCCCAATCGCATCGCTTCCTGAAGAGACCCGGGGAGCCGGCCATCGTGAACCCGAGTTGCCGGGCCAATGGGGCTTCGGATGGACCAGCGGGAAGTCTCCAAGTCGCGCTTGGGTGCGCTGTGGTTCGGGATGGCTGGAACTTCTGGATGTGCAGCCAGCCGGAAAAAACACCCTGTCGATCGATGCCTTCCTGCGAGGCTACTATCGCGACGCACCGATGCAATTCCTCCCGCCGTCGAGTCCCTCCCCTGCTCTGCTGGAAATGATCGATCGAAACCCGGTCTGCGAATCGTGAGCGTTTAGGTAGAAGCTTGCGGGATGCGAAATCCTATCGCCTCATCGATGTGGCGTCGCACTCGTTCCGGTTGGTCGACCGCCAGAAACGGCGCCAGGGCGATCTGGGGTGCCAGGCGATGGATCGACCGATCGGTGAGCACGAAGAGCGATTCGAGCCATTGATCGAACTGCTGGAAATCAAAGTGCAACACCTGGGCTCCATGCAGCGCCTCCCGTACGTCCGGTGAGAGCGCATGAGAATGCAACTGATGGATGGCTGGCGCCGCCTCATCCAGTCGCAGGCGACTGAGGATATCGGCGATGCGAAGTTGTCCCGCCATCGATTGCAGGGGAAAGGCTTCGATCAGGCAGTCCACCGCCTGTTGGCTTCTGCATCGAGCCAGTCCAATGCAGGCGCAGGCTGCGTCGGTTGCATCGGTGACCCCCAGCCACTGAGCGATCGCAGCTTCATGACCAAGCAAGGCGTGACGCGAAGCCTGCTGGATGGCCATCTTGCCGAATCGATGGGGGCCATCTGCGGCATCCAGGCTCAGCCACCTTGCCAGCAACGGGTGACCACCATCGCGATAATGCAGCACTTCCAATGCATACTGAACCGATTGTAAGAATTCGGCCGTGTTCGATCCCTCCTCCTCTTCAGACGACTGTAGGATCGATAAGATTTCTTCCTCGGAAGCTTCGTACATGGCGATCCGCTGGCGAAGCGACTGGGAATCGATCCGAAAGAAGATTTTGGACCGTGTTTTGAGTTCTTCGATAGGAGCCAGGAAGTCTCGCAGTTGATCTCCAGGCAGAAGGGAAAGGGCCTCGGCGAGTTTCCCTGCGGCGCGGCATTCCGGGTCGACCAATCTTTTCCCTTCGGCCATCTCGGCAGCGCGCCGAATCACCTCGTCGGCCAAGCCGACATGCATGGGAATATGGTTCAGTTGCGCGAACTGGGGATAGGCTTCCGCGACCCCGAATCGGTCCCATGCAGCAAGAATCGCCTGAAGAATGCTGGGGGCGGTACAATAGCTGGAGGCGAGCAGTTCAAGAGCAGGCATGCGCACCTTGCTGGAAGGGTGCTCCAAAAGCGCGATCAATTTCTGGTCTCGCATCGCTTGTCCGTCCTCACACTGCGTCGCGGTGGTTGGGATTTTCCTGAACTCTTCCTGCGCCCGAGACGTCTCAGGCCAGGTGGATGGTTTAGCATGAAAGATACGATCTGGGGAGATGCTCGGGTGGGAACTTGCCATCCAGTGTTTTTCCGGGGGCAGCGTTGGTCTAGCTGGGGTGGCGATTTGTGGGAGGCGAGCGATGAGCGGACTGCAGGAGAGCGTGCTGAAAGTGCTTGGACGCAGGCTGGATCCGCAGCATTCCAGTTTTTACGACTTGCTTGGGATTTCTCGTGATGCCGATGAGGTGCAGGTCCGAAACGCGCTGCAGAGGTCGATTGAACTGCTCAAGCAGTACGACAAAGTCTCCGATCCCGGTCCTTGGGAGGTGGCAGCGAGGCTAGTACAGCAGGCCAAAGCGACCCTTTTGGATCCGAGCAAACGGGAACTGTACAACCGCAAACTGGTAGACGCTGCGGTCGAACTACCAGTGGGGGCTGAGGAGTCGAAGTGGTTTCCGCAGGGGGACCCCCGAGCCCTGTTCGATGCAGCAGGCTTGCTGCAGGAAGACGCCGATTGGCCGGATTGGATGGAGACGGACGAACAGAGACTGTCGACCTGGACCGCAGTGCTGGGGCAAGGGCAAGCGCTCCCCAGAGCCTCTGCGGCGATCGAATCCAGACCGTCTAGTGCGGGTAGCGGATCCCCTGTTGGCCAGGGGGCACGGCGGTTGTCTGCGGTGGGCGGCAAAACGGCCGCAAACCCCCGTTCTGCCGCCATGCCTCGTGCGAGAAAAGATGCGCAGCGATTGCAATGGATTCTCCTGGCATCCGCGTCGGTGGCAGCGATGTCGGGGGCTGCATGGTTCTACTTTCGATCGACACAAAACCGCCAGGCGGCCGAAGTGGCGCAGGCCCGTCTGGGCGAACAAACCGCTCCGACGGCCACCGTACCAGTGCCTAGTCAGAATCCTACGGCGCCAGCACTTGTGGCTCCGCGGAACCCTTCCCCCGCGATGCCCAAGCTGGCACAGGGCGGAGATAAATTTCGGCTCGATTCCGGGATGGCCAACGCCCAAGGGCTCGAACAGAAGATCGCTCAGGCCAATTCGAACGACATGGCGACCGATGGCGTGAGAACCGAGGCGGATAGCACCGCGACTGCCCAACCGCCGGCAGCCGCCCCCGCAGATAGTCCGATGGAGTCCGAGGCGCCGGCAACCGAACCGTCACCGGTTCCGATGCCTATGAGTGCAACCGATCGATTGCTTTACGCAGATGCGATGCGGCAGGTCCTGCAGGCGATCAAGAATCAAAACTTTTCAAAGGCTGAAACCCAACTAGATACAGCCAAGCAACTCGCTATGGCTCCTCCCGAAAGCGACCAGGTCGCCAGACTGGAAATGGCGACCAAAATGAGCAAGCGATTCGACGAAGCGATGCGCAAGGCAGGAATGGAGATGTCGGCAGGGAGTTCCTTCGAAGTGCTAGGGAATCAGGTCGCATTTGTCGAAGCGAATGCGGAACGGCTGGTTGTTCGGGTGGCGGGCAAGAATGAAAGTCATCCCTGGTCGGCCATGCCCGTTGGAATCGCCATTGGCCTAGCTGATCTCCAACTGGATCAATCCAACGCGATCGATTTGGGATGCCGTGGCGTCTATTGTGGTTTGTCAGCAACTGCCAATGCGCTCAGCAAAAAGTTGGCACGCGAGTATTTGCAGAAGGCCACGGCGGCCGACGACGGCATGCGCCTGCCACGCGATTTCGAAAAGCTACTCGATGACCAGTACGACGCTCCCGCCGAACCAGCTTCCCCGTGATGCATCGCCGGCAGCGCTTTCCGCAACCATCGATTTATCCTCGCGATGCTGATCTGATCCCGCAGGTTCCGACGCGATGGGCCGATAGCGGTTACGGCTTGGCAACCGCTGAGAATCGGTCGTGCTAAGGTTTCTTTCCCGACTACAACTTGGGAAGGACGCCAGCCTGAGGGGTGACCTCAGCGAGGTTGGCGGTCGTGTCGGCATCGAATCGCTGCAGGATCCAGTTCATACCTCCCATCAGCACCTTCTCGAAAATCGGATTGGTCCAGACATCTTCGCGATGGCCCATCGAAGTGTAGAAGACGCGGCCCTGCCCATGTTTGCGGATCCATGTCGCAGGATAGGCGGGGCGCTGGTAGTCGGCGTCCTTCATCCCTTCCGTCTCCTGGACAAGGAGCACATGCATATCGGGAGCAAAGTTCTTGAGCGAATACCACTCCTCGTGAAGATCGAAGTCTTCTCGTACCCCCTCGAGTCCCTGAAACTGCTTGTCGACCACATGCATGGTCGCCGTCTGCTGCTGGCCATGGCGAATAAACTCGCCACCGATCATGGCGATATAGGGATCGGGCGTCTCCTGGCCCTTCGTGCGATCTCCGGCGGTATGGAAGGTGTCCGACGCGCAGTGAGCCCCGGCAAATCCTTTGCCGGCAGAGATCGCTTCCAGAAAGTTCATTTTTCCCTGCTTGGACATCGGCGGCTGGCGATCGCCGCCCTCGGTGGTCAGGTCCTCCGTGGTATAAAAAAAGAAGGCATCAAAATCGCGGTAGTCCTTTTCGAAGACGCGTCCATCCTTGGTGCTCATTACTTCGAATCGGTGCTTCTTTCCGAATTCGGTCATCATCCGTTCGGCGAATGAAGGGGCCTCGCCATCGCGTTTGACCACCGAGTGCTCGAAACCAGCGCTTCGATTGAAAAAGAGGATTTTCTTTGTCGGCTGGTCCGCCCAGCTCATCTTGGAGGCTGCGACGCAAAAAGCGGCAGCCGCAGAGGATTGCTGGATCCAGGTGCGTCTTGAGGTACAATGCGAGGTCATCGAAAGGCTCCTTGGAGTCAAAAGGGGTTGGCTGTGAGGCATGGCAAGTGAGTCGCACGGAAGTGTGACGGTATCACTTATTTCTGCGGTCCAGTGGTTGGGTGGTCCAGTCGATAGGATGAGCGATTGACGCTCATGACCGGCGTCCGGGACCAAGCTTCGTTTATTATGACAGGAACAGTCCGCTCTATGGGAAGGCCCTACGTTCTCTCTAGGTTCCAGTTCACCGCTCTACTCCTGGGAATCATCGGCGCGGGAGTCGGATGGGTTGGGATGATGTGGAACAGCATCGAGAAACGTCCAGAGGCGATTTTGGATGGGGAGGTGCTGGTCGAAACGCGGCCATGGATTCCCCCAAACCAGCCCGATACCCCCCCTCGACTGCTTCCCTCGATTGTCGTCACCAACGGGACTTCGGAGACGTGGGAGAACGTTTCCGTATCGATCAACAAGGCCTTTGTGCATTACCATTTCCAACCGTTGGCACCCGGAGAGACTCTGGTTGCACCGCTGGAACGATTTGTGACCAAAGGAGGCAATGTGAACTTCCGACCCAGCACGCAGGAAGTTCGCCGAATCACCGTCTTCGCGCAGTTGCCGTCCAACGAACGCGCGGTGCTCAACCGCGGTGTCGAAGCCACCTCGACGGGCTGGTCTGTCAAGCCATGGTCAGGCGGAAGATAAGGTCAGGGAGGCCAGCACACCTCAGGGGGTCGCGGGAGCGGCGGCGGGAGGTGTAGCCGTCGCTTGAGGCCATGCATCGAGTTTCCCCTGCGGCATCCCATCGGCAAGCGACCAGGCATGCACTTGACCATTGACACTGCCGGTCAGCAGTTTTCCGGTGGGGCCATGGATCGATGCGCTGACCGTCCAGTCGCTGGGGCCCTCGAGACTCTTCGGTGACTGCATCGCCTGAGGGTCGAGTAGTTGAATCGATTTGGCACCTGCGACCGCGGTCCAGTCTCCCTGCTGAACCAATTGAAACGGCTCCCCTGCGGCTGCCCATTCTCCAGTTTTTTTCGCTCCTTCTACCTCCCAACGGATCGCTTTGTTGTCAGCGCCGATGGAAAGGATGACCTGAGGCGACCCAAGAAATCTGGCATCATGGACCGCTGCGCCATGGCCAGAAAAACTAGCCAAAAGCTCTCCCTGAACCGCATCGTAGACCTTGGCGGACTTGTCGCGGCTGGCAGAGACCAAACGCGTCCCGTCGGGGCTCCACGCCACCGCCTCGACTCGATCGGCATGGCTGGGCAATGACTTCTGCTCGGTCAGCTGCACAGCATCGACTAGGCGGATCGAGCCATCGGAGCAGGCAATGGCGATCTGCGTCCCGGATGGACTGTAGGCCACGTCCAGAAACAAGTCGGTCCCACGCAGATGGCTGGACTGGATCTGACCATCCTCCCATCGAACAACGCGCAATTCTCCAAGACTTCCTGGAGTACCGCCTGCGATCGCCAAGTGCGTCCCATCGGGATTCCAAGCCATGGCGGTGATACGTTGCGGTAGGTTCCCCACTCTTCGCACCAAGCTACCATCGGCCGGATTCCAAACCAGCAGCTCATGGTATCCAGAGGTGATCCACTGACTGCCGTCGGGGGTCCATGCTACGGCTGTGATCGGAATCGGATGGCGATACTGGCCTGGACTTGGAGGGTACAAAGGAGCCGGCAGAATCTGGAGCAGCGTCGTTGTGGCGGGAGGCTGGGATTCACCGACGCCGTTCACCACCGCCCCTTGCGCCAGCCATTTGGCGATCACTTCAATCTGTTCCTTCGTCAGCGGCTCCCGCTCTGCCGGCATGCGTGTCGAGGAGTCTTCTGAAATGATCCGCTGATAGATTTCACTTTTCGTCCATTCCTTTCGATCGATGGGAGCGGTACCACCGTCTCCAGCGATTTCCAGCTTACCCAGCGTATCGATCCGATATCCCCCCTCCGCCTTTCTCGCGCCGTGGCAGGAGACACACGATTCCTGCAGGATCGGCGCGATCGATTCCCGAAATGAAATCGGGGCGACGGATGGTGACGATACGGCGGGCGCAGGGGCTTGTCCTGCCTCGGCTGCCTCCGTTTGCTGGGCCGGCGGTTGGCCGGGCAAATAGGCGACCGCAATAACAATAACGCCTAGCCAGGAAATCATGCGGGAGATTCTCTCAATGGAGTGTGTCGGTTGAGTCGGGTCAGTGCTGGAAAAGGAACTCGTCCGTATTCAACAGAGCCCAGCAGATATCTTCGAACGCAGCGGAAAGATCTCCTGTTTTCGTCCAGTGATCGCTGGCCGCCTTCATTTCATCGGGGGACGGACGCCTAGCCAAGGCAGATAAGTAGAGTTCCTCCAGCACCTGCTCTGAACTTTTCCCCGCAGCGATCGCCTTGCGGAATCGGTTCTGTTCATTGCGCAGCTTTTCATGCAACAGTTGGCCGTTGAAAAACTCGATCGCCATTCCCAGATTGGAATCCTCTGTTCGCTCGCAAGCGCATACGGAATTGCGTTCGGGTTTTCCTAGGACCTTCAGGAAATCGACTTTTGCGAGATCGGGACCGGGGATCTGCGTCGCCTTGGTCCCGGCAGGGAAGCCTGCGAATTGATGGGGAAGGCCGGTCACCTGGCCGATGGCATCCAGCAGTGGTTCGGCGGCAAGAAGACGAGGACGTTGGTGCGAGAAGTAACGTTCATCTTCACGATTGGATGGTAGGGACATGCTGCTGGACTGGTACGTGCGACTTTGGAGAATCGTCTTTAGCAGGTGCCTGCGATCGTACTTGGAATCAACCAGTTCTTTTGCAAGGCGATCCAGCAAGGGGCCATTGGAGGGTGGATTCGAATCACGGAAGTCGTCGATGGGATCGACGATCCCGCGGGAGAAACACTGACGCCAAATCCTGTTGGCCTCAATCCGAGCAAAGTAGGGGTTGGCTGGGTTCAGCAGCCAGTCGACAAGCGGTTGCCTTGGGTCGCCGGCGATCGGATCGGCCAGTGTGCCCTGTTGAGGTAGCCAGGGCTTCATCACCTGCCCAGTTCTTGGTTGGACCACCTGACCTGCAGGTGCCATCCACACAACCAGTTCGTTGGGTCGTGAGGTCTTTTTCCTCTGCACCTGCTCGAAGAAGACCCCAAGCCCATAGTAGTTGTCCTGGGTCCATCGTTCGAACGGATGATTGTGGCACTTGGCACACTGAAGTCTTGCTCCAAGGAACACCTGGGAGAAGGTTTCCACGCTGTCGTTGCGGTCCGCTGAGGTCCGGTAAAAATTGGCAGGGGGATTGGAGTGCGTGCTCCCGGTAGCCATCAACAGCGTTCGTGCAAATTGATCGTAGGGGAGGTTTTCACGGAAAGCCTGTTCCAGCCATCGATGGTACTTGTAGACCGCATCGTCACCCACCTGCTTGGATGTCATTCGAAGTAGGTCTCCCCACTTGAGAGCCCAGAAGGAAGCATATTCCGGTTGACGCAGAAGGTGATCGATCCATCCGTTGCGTTTCGCCGGATCCACGTCCGCTGCAAAACTCAATGCCTCTTCTGGAGTGGGAAGGCGACCCAGGACATCCAGCGTGCTACGACGAAGGAATTCGGAATCGGAGCAAATGGGGGATGCGGCGATCTGCATCTGCTGCAGTTTGGCGTCGACCAGTTCATCGATGAAATTGTGCTGTGGCCGCGACTCCCAAAGATATCCAGGTACTTCCTCTTCAAAGCGGACCGCAATCGCTTCAATCCACTCCAGATACCGAACCAGTACCACCGCTTCGCCTCGCTTCCGACTGCTGACGATACCCCGTGGATCCACCACAGCAATCGAAGCATCCGAGCTCTCATAGGCGGCCAAGTCGGTGATCTCCCGACGGGATCCGTCTGGGAACCTTGCGAACACCACCAGCGGAATCTTGGTGCCTGTATCCCGCACGACGGGGCGTGGAGCCGGAAGCACCTCGATTCCAGTTGGGCGCGGTGTGTCGGCCGGGTCGGTTTTCGCTCCTTGTGCAATCCAGTCGCGAATGACGCGGTACGCCGGATCGCTGGTGCGCAGTTGCAAGCCTCCTCCATGCGCAACCCGCATCAGCGGCTTGAGCAGCAGGAGGCTCTTGTCCGGTTCCTGAAGATTGGTTCGGCGGCCAAAATCCTCGCGGATGAGTGTCAGTTGATCGAGTTGGCTGTCGAAAGCGCGAAGAGAAAGGCGGAATCCCCCCTTGCCGCTTGGAGACCCATGGCAGGCCCCCGAGTTGCAATTCATTTTGCTGAGCGCTGGAAGGGTCTGGTGAAGGAAGGAGATTGGTAGCTCCACACCGCTGTGACGCACTTCGATCGGAATCTGGCTTTGCAGGTCACCTTGTTGGATGGTTGCCGTCGTGGTGCCATCGGCCAGCGCGATCCAGCGACCCGATTCCCAACGGGCAATCGACGCATCGGCAACAGTGACCTGCATCGAGTCGGTCATATCGGTAGCTCGGCCCGACGTTTCCAGTCCCGTGACAACCATCCCGGCCGTCGCTCCACGCCCCACGAGCGAAATCGCTTCGGGAACCACTTCCAGACGCACCGCAGCGATGGGGGAGCGGTTCCACTGAAGTGGTAGGTCTAGAGCCTCCCAGCGGCCCTTCCCTTGAAACTCGGCAAGTCCTGCGACGCGTAGCGACGTCGGCCGGTCCCGGCTGTCGATCGGTCGTTCGATCATCGCCGTCACCTTGTCCCCTTCCATCTTGCTCTGCATCGTCCAACCGGAAGGCCACGCCAAAGGAGTCCATGTGACCGGCTCCTTGAAATCTGCCTGCGGACGCTGTATGGTCCAGGAGATTTCCAACTTCTGCGTTTTAGCATCGAGGGCGGTCGGCTGGCTGGGTGGGACCGGGACGAAGAAACTGGGGCTGGCAGCAACACCGGCGAGCCATGTCAGGCCGTTGTTGGCGGCGGCTGGGACATAACTGGTGGCTAGTCTAGCGCGCCTCAGCGAGTCTCCGGTGACTCGTGTGGCGAGATGAGGCTGTGTGGGTGACCAACTGGCCATCCACTGAACCGCCGCAAGATCGCTCGCCTTCCAGCCACTGGGGGACCGAAACCAGAGCCGGCCTTCGGCGGCCCCAGCGGGAATGGTGGTTGGATCGGGAGACAAGGTCAGGGAATCCTCGATTGGCCTGATCCAAATCGGGCCATCGACTCCACGACGGATCACCTGAAAGTCGATCGGAACAGCTCCCTGACCTTCCTCCAGGAGGAACCGATCGCGCGTTTTGGCATCTGGCTTTAGTTGCACCAGCACATGTGGCTGCGTGGCCGTATCGATCTGGTAGCGGAAATCATTCGAACCTCGGCCCAGAAGATCCGAAACCTCCATACGATAGACACCAGCGGTCGCAGTCGTGAAATGGATCGCGAGTTCATCAGAATCGTCTGGGTTGGCCGATGCGATGGCGACTCCGTCTGGACCGATCACCCGCAACTGCAGCAGGGCTGGCGAACCTAGGGACCGAGATTTGGCATCAATCCAGACCGGTGTTTTTTCCGGCAACGTCCACTCGTATCGATCGATTTGCTGCGGGGAGTCGAGGGTACCGATCAGCCGTGACGGGGAGGAGAGAACGAACGATTCGTCCGGGGTAGACCGTCGCTCCTGAACCTGTTCACCCTGCAGCCAGCGTGATGGCGATTCGGAGAGAGAGGGGAGAGCGGCCGCAGAATCCGACTCGGGCAAGATGCGCAATCGATATCTGCCACCGGCTTGGTACCGATTTTCATGGATCACCAAAAGCAACTTCCCTGACTGGGGAATCGTTGCTGTCATCATCGCATCGAAGGTCGGTTCCCGATCATCCGCAATCTGAATCGGTTGCCCCGAAGGATCGATGATAGCCAGGACTGGGTCGGCGGTGGAACCAAGTCGCTGGCAGATAACTTCCAGCAGAATCTTGTTCCCCGGGGATCCGTCAATGGAGTAATGATCTCCCGTTGGGCCATCCAGGGTGCCATCGATTGCTTCCCCGATGGTGGCAGGCATGGCGTTTTGTGGATTGGTGTTTCCTTCGGTTTCCCGGCGGCTTGGGAGTGGGTCGACCAGAAGAGGAATTGGAGCCGTAAGCCCTGCAGGTCCCAACGCAGCCAGTTCCGCCGGAACTCCGGCTGGAAGCGTTGGAAGCGCGACTTTGAGAACCGCATGGTCCGGATGGCTTTCCAACACCTCGATAGCGCCACCATGGCTGACCCAGCCACGGAAGGGTACAGGCAGTTCAGTTCCGTGGACGGTGACCGTTTGAGCTGACCCTGAGGCAATACCGTGCGGCACCAGTCGGGTAACGGTGACTTCGAAGGCACTGACCGACGAGGCGAACAGGAAGAACCCAAGCAACCATGCCAAGCGTGCCACGGCCATGCGACACCTCAATTCTTTGGGAGGGAGGGGATGGAGGTAGGGGGCCCACGTCGCATGGGGGCCGACGGTTGGAAGCCTGGGGCCCGATCCCTTCAGAACCGATGGTGTCCAAGGGAAGCAGGGACAAGAGGCCTAAGGGGCGCGTGGCATCCTTAGGTCCCAATCGACGGCAAATGTTCCATCATTCATTTTGGAAGCTAAGAGCGCCTGTGTCAAGAAAACGGAGCGGACCGGCCATCCTTTGAGGGGATTCTCGGCGGCAGCGAGTCGATGGGAAGCAAGTGGACCGCAGGAATGGAGCGATAGGAGGTGAATTTGGGGATCTTCGGCTGGTTGGAACTGGTGGGATCGGAGGGCAGGTCCAATAATTGCGAATTGCTTCCAGTTGGCGGCATGGAAAGGATCGAGGGATGTATGGATGAACCGCTGGATGTCGCATCGATCCTGGGACCTGGAGGCTGGATCGCTCGGAGGATCGCCGCTTATGAGCATCGGCCGGCTCAACTGCAGATGGCGGAGGCGATTGAGCAGGCACTGTCCCAGCGAAGGCATCTGATCGTGGAGGCAGGGACTGGGGTAGGCAAAAGCTATGCCTACTTGGTGCCTGCGATCCTGATGGCGACGCAGGAGGAAGGGCGGTTGGCTTCGGCACAGGACCAAGGGGGATGGGAGGATGAGTCGTCGGAGGCGGTACCGCAAAAACGATCGCCACGGGTCATCATCAGCACACACACGATCAGCCTGCAGGAGCAGTTGATTGGTAAAGACCTACCGCTTCTCAACGCCATCCTGCCACGCGAATTCACCTCCGTTCTTGTCAAGGGACGAGGAAACTACCTCAGTCTCCGCCGGATGAAGCTGGCCTTGCAACGGGCCACATCGCTTTTTGCAGTAGAAGAGGAGTACCAGCAACTGGAGCGAATTGAGTCGTGGAGTGGAGAGACGACCGATGGTTCATTGAGCGATCTGGACTTTCGACCGATGGGGGGAGTCTGGGGAGAAGTCGCCAGCGATTCATCGAATTGCCTGGGCCGACGCTGTTCGCATCATCAGGACTGTTTTTATTTCCGAGCTCGTCGCCGCGCCGCTAACGCGCAGATTCTCGTCGTCAATCATGCACTGTTCTTCAGCGATCTGGCGCTCCGGGAAGAAGGAGTGCAGATCTTGCCCGACTACGACGCGGTAGTCTTCGACGAATGCCACACACTGGAATCGGTGGCCAGTGAGCATCTTGGGATCTCACTGACCACTTCGCAGATCGACTTCGTCCTTCGGAAGCTATATAACCCGCGCACCGAGAAGGGGCTGCTGCTGACGCTGGACCTGAAAAGCATGGCGCAGCATGCCTACCATTGCATGATTCTCTTGGATGATCTGGTGCACGATCTGGATCAATGGTGGACCGACCAGGGGGGGACTCAGGGCCGAGTGCGCGAGGCGTGGGTGGTCAAGACGGCTCTGCCAGAAAAGCTGGTCGAACTGGCCAAGCAATTAGAGCGGTTCGGAAAGGACCACGACAACGAAAACATTCGCCAGGACATGATGGCTGCTGTGGCGAGGCTGGAGGTACTCAAAGACTCGCTGTCTGGATGGCTTGAGCAGTCACAGTCCGATTCGGTCTACTGGCTGGAGCGAGTGGCGGGGCGATTTGGGATTCGGTTTTCCTTGCGATCATCTCCGATCGACGTCGGTCCCGCGATCCGTCGCATGCTTTTCGATCAACCGCGTCCTGTCATTCTAACCAGCGCAACGCTTGCGACTGGACGCGATCGAGGCTTTGAATTTTTTCAGCAGAGAATTGGTGCCACTGGCACCAGCACCCTGCAGGTCGGAAGTCCTTTCGACTACCAGCGGCAAGCTAGGTTGGTGTTGATCGAGGACATGCCTGATCCGTCGTCGGAAGCGGCGGCCTATGAGGCAGCGCTGCCCGAAGTGCTGCGGCGCTGGATCAGCGTGACCGACGGTCACGCATTTGTCCTCTTCACCAGTTTCGATTTGCTCCGAAAGATGGTCCAGAGATTGACACCTTGGATGGCGGAGCGATCGTTGGCTATCTACAGCCACGCTGATGGGGTTCCGCGGGGGCAGCTTCTCGAACAGTTCAAGGCGAACCCTCGAGGGGTGTTGTTTGGAGCCGACAGTTTCTGGCAAGGAGTCGATGTGCCGGGAGATGCATTGAGGAACGTGTTGATCACCAAATTGCCATTCAGCGTCCCGGACCATCCGCTTCTGGAGGCAAGGCTAGATGCGATACGGCAATCGGGTGGACAGCCTTTTCGGGAGTATCAGCTTCCCGAAGCGGTCATTCGGCTCCGCCAGGGCTTCGGGCGACTCATTCGGACCGGTACAGACCGTGGTTTGGTGGTGATCACCGATTCGCGAATTGTCCGAAAGAGCTATGGACGCGCATTCCTGGAGGCGCTGCCGGAATGCCCGATTGAGCGGCGTTCGGTTGCGGACCAAGCCACCTGGGGCTTCTGACCAATAAAAGAAGGGCAGACCCCGCATGGTGTCCGCCCTTCTTGTCTTATGGTCTCCTCGAGCCCGCTTTTAGATCAACAGGTCGTCTCCGAGATCTCGGAACAGTTCGTCCGACTTCTCTTTGCGTTCGTCCTGCATATCTTCCCAGGTGAGTTCTTCCAGCAAGGCTTCAATTGCTTCCGTGCTATTGTCGGGCCGATCAAGGCGTCCGTCGCGATAGGACTGCATCGCCGGTACGGTGTACATCTTCTCGGTCGCCAGGGCGGCTTCCAGCAAAGACTGACGGAGGTCGCGAACGACCTGTGGTCCGACGGTTGAGATCATTTGAGATGGTGTGACCATCGACACGATCTGAACTGCTTCCCCTTCGCCTTCACCATCCAGCGGGCCTTCTCCGTTGCCCATGAGGTTCAGGTAGTTGATGATCTGCAGTGCATCGGAGGGTTCCACGGAGTTGCTACCGTTGACATCCAGGTAAGGAGGCGGCGTGAAGGAACCGGGTGGCAGTGGCCGTGGTCCATTGAGGTTCAGGTCGTTGATGATCAGCAGAGCGTCGATCGGAGAGACAAATCCGTCGCCATTGACATCGAACCGATTGACCGGATTCTGGTAAATCGTGTCGGTCACCTGGACAGTGACTTCCGCGACGTTGCTGAACGATCCCTCGTTGTCCTGGATGGTGTAGGCAAACTTCGCCGTCCCGACGAAGTTATTGCTTGGCGTGAAGCGTACAACGCCGTTGCCCAGGATTTGCACCGAGCCCGAGGTGGGTAGAACAACAATCTGTACCGAGTCCGGATTGACCGTCCCGTCGAGATCGTAGTCATTGCGGATCAAGTTGATGTCGACCGGTTGGTTGACGCCTGTCAGCACCGCATCGTTGACCGCAACCGGCGGGTTGTTGGTCGACACGTAGACGAACGCTTCGTTGCTCAGGGCACCGAAGATATCCCGTACACGGTAGCTAAACGAATCGTTACCGCGGAATCCAGCATTTGGTCGATACTCGACTCGTCCGGTCTGCAGGACGCGGACGGTGCCATTGATCGGCACTGCACCGATGACGATCGTCTTCTCGTCGATGGGGGAATCGACATCGGTATCGTTGTCGAGGACTGGCAGGAGGTTGGCGGTGCCAGGAGTAACGACGAAGTTATCGTCCCGGGCGACCGGAGCGTCGTTCACACCCCGTACGGTGATCGAAACATTCGCCAGGTCCGAAAGAGCCCCTGCCAGATCGCGAGCCTTGTAGGTGAATCGATCGACGATCGTTTCCCCTTCCTTGAGTGCCTGGATGCTGTTGACCTCGCGTGGATCGTAGCTGAAGGATCCGTCCGCATTCAAAACAACCGTTGCTCCCAGAATGCTGGTGGCGCTGATCTGTACGGCCGTCAATGCGTCGTTGGGGAGATCGACATCCAGGTCGTTCGCCAAGACGCCGGGCCGAGGAATTGTCAGCAGGCTGTCTTCGTTGGTCGAGAAGGAGTCGTCGACCGCCACTGGTGCATCGTTGACCGGATCGATCGTAACCGTCAGGGTCTGCGTGACACTTCGATTTTGGTTGGGCGCGTTGCTCGGACCATTGTCGACTGCCGTCACGTAGACCAGCGCTGTGCCGTGGGCATTGCTGGCGGGAGTGAAGCGGAGCGTTCCGTCTTCGCCGACCGTCGGCTGGACGCCGAAGAGAGGTGAATTGTTGGTGGTGACCGAGTAGGTTACCAATTGCGTTGCTTCGTCCAGAGCTCGCGGTGGAGTCAGCAGCAGACCAGCAGCGGCGGCCTTGCCGGTTGCCCAGGCTGCGGAATAAGCACCGCTGTCTTCGTTCACCCTCACGTCGGGACCCTTGGTGAACACCGGTGGGTCGTTGACCGGATTGATCTGAATCGTCAGTGTCACCTTGGCCGAACTGTTTTGGCTGGGTGGTACGTTCGATCCGGAATCCACCGCCTGGACTTCCACCAGTGCCGTGCCATTGGCATCGGGAGCCGGTGTGAAGGTCAGGACTCCATTGCTGTCGATCGCTGGACCCTGTGCAAACAGTGAGGAAGGAGATGCGGTGACAACGAACGAGACAGTTTGATTTGCCTCGTCGATCGCACCGGCCGGTCCCGGCAGAATATTGGTCGCCCAAGGCTGAGTCACTGCTGGTGCATCCTCATTGACAGTGACCAGCGACGCGCCTGGCGTGAACTGTGGGGGATCATTGACCCCATCGATGGTGATGGTAATCGTGCCGGTGGCGCTTCGGTTTGGATTGCCATCGTCGGTCACGACATAGCGGAACGTGTCGAATCCGACGACGTTCGTCCCGGGAGTGTATCGGAATGAGGTGATAGCACCGTTCGAGAAGGTTGGGGAAATCGTGCCCCCACGATCCGAAGTTCGCTCCACCTGGGTGATGCGCAACAGTTGTCCCAGCTCGTCGATCGGGCCAGGAAGATCTGTCGCAAGGATGTCCGCCGACTGGATGACGATCGACGTTTCTTCGGCGATGTTCACCACATGTGCGCCGGGGATTGGAGGATCATTGACCGGCCGGATATCGAGCGACACCGTCTTGTTGACCGATCGATTGGTATTGGGAGGCGGCGCACTTGGGCCGTTATCGACCAGGTAGACGCGAACTCGCAAGTCCTTGCCGGGCGTGTTGTTGTTGACATCTTTTGCGGTCTTGAAGGTCAGGTTCCCATTGGCCTCGATGGTTGGCTGAATCTCGAAAGCCGTTGGATCCAAGGCTTCTGCAAAGAAGGTGACCTCCTGGACGCTTTCATCGTCAGCGCCCGCAGGTCCACGCTGGATGTTGGTCGCAAAACCGCTGACCGTACGAACGCCAGCGTCTTCGTCAACAACCAAGGTTGCAGGGATGTCGAACAGGGGTGCATCATTGATCGGATCGATGGTGATCGTGATCGTCTGCTCCCCAGAGGTATTGGTGTTGGGGGCCGGCGTCGAAGCGCCATTGTCCCGCAATCGTACCACGACGGTTGCCCGTCCGTTCTTGTTCGGAGCGGTCTTGAAGACCAGAGTTCCCGTGCCGTTGACGACGTCGATGCGCGGCTGAACAGAGAACAGTTCCGGAGCGCTGTTGGTGACGTCGAACGTCAGTGCTTGATTCACTTCGTCGATGGCAGTCGCAGGGCCCGGCAGGACGTTCGTGGCAAATCCGACGAATTCGGAGTTGACGATCCCCAGGAACTCCTCGCGATCTTCGATGACCGTCAGCTGCCGGTTGGGCAAGGTGAACTGCGGAGCATCGTTGACCGGCGTGGGAACAACGCGGAAGGTTCTCGTGACCGATTGGTTGACATTCGGAGGAGTCGAAGCCCCATCGTCCACCAGGAAGACGTCGACCTCCAAAGGATTGAACGCCGTTGAACTGTTGACATCAGCGGCCGTTCGGAACGTCAAAGTACCCGTCGCATCGATCGAAGGCTGGACGACGAACTTCGAAGGATCTCGAGCCACAACGTTGACTGTAAAGGTCTGCGTGTTTAGCTCATCGAAGGCGGTGTTGGGGCCAGGACGCATATTCGTTGCAAAACCGGGGATCCGCACTAGGCCCTGGTCTTCGACACTTGGCGCTGTGGTTGGAATCGTAAACTCAGGAGCGTCGTTGACAGGACGGATGTTGATCGTGAAAGTCCTGTTGGGGGAAGTCCTGATGTCAGGAGCACCGAAGTTCTCCTGATCCTGCAGATTGACCACGATCACGGCTTGGCCATTCTGGTCCTTGGCCGTCACGAACCGCAGGGTGCCCGCCGCATCGATCGATGGGCCTGATGCAAACAAGGTTGGGTTGGTGTTGCTGAGGATGATGAACGACAGACTCTGGAAGATGGGCTCATCCAGCGCGGTCGAAGGACCAAAGGTGATGTTGGTTGCAAAGTTTGGAATTACCGTCTGAGCGACGGAGGTTTCCGCCTCGTTGTCCTCAAGGACATTCACGTTCACGCTCGGCAGGGTGAAGCCTGGTGTATCGTTGTCCTCAGTGGCGCGAATAGTGACCGTTGAGATCGGCGACACATTGACGTCGTGAGGAGGGACATTCGGTCCGCCGTCTCGCAACTGGACCGTGAAGGTCAATGTCAAACCGGGGAAGCGGCTGTTGAC
>Ga0315902_10000420_pt1 | contig 70900 bp, 56 predicted proteins | sample LakEriMetagenome_9_FD_203523 | JGI IMG/M metagenome (GOLD analysis project Ga0315902, IMG submission 203523) | Freshwater fungal communities from buoy surface, Lake Erie, Ohio, United States - Buoy 12 MA117 | ecosystem: Environmental > Aquatic > Freshwater > Lake > Lake biofilm | place: USA... | reverse complement strand
TTTCATGCTTCGGCTGATTAGTAATTTTTGATCGCAGCGATCAGTTTGTCATTCTCTTCAGGAGCTCCAACCGTCAGTCGGAGGGTATTCGCACACAATGGTTGAGTAGAACGGTTGCGCACCACAATACCCAACGATACCAGGTGATCATAGAGTGTATTCGCATTTTTCACCCTCACCAGGATGAAATTGGCATCACTGGGATAAACCGTCAGTATCTCAGTCAGCTCAGGCAAAATAGTTAGCAGTCGTGCCCGTTCTGAGCGGATGATCCCGATCTCCCGTTGCACACCAGTGATATCTTTGAGCTTGTTCAGCGCGAATTGCTGTGTCAGCTGATTAATGTTGTAAGGAGGCTTGATCTTGTTGATCCATGCGATCAGCTCTTCCGATCCGAAAAGCAGTCCAAGACGAATGCCCGCCATACCGAATGCTTTGGAAAAAGTCTGTGAAATAGCCAGGTTCGGATACTTATCCAGCTCCTCAAGCAAAGATGGCTGATCCGCAAAATCGATATAAGCCTCATCAATGACCACAATTCCGTTGAAGCGTTCCACCAGCTTAAGGAGCTCACTTTTCGGGAAGCACTGTCCTGTTGGATTATTCGGTGAACAAATGAACAGCAGCCTGCATCCCTCAGCTTCGCGCAAAACACGCTCCGTATCGATCGAGAAATCTTCATTGAGAAGAATGTCCACGAGGGCTACCTGGTTGATCCGCGCTGAAACAGCATACATTCCATAAGAAGGACTGATCGATGCTGACTTATCCTGCCCCGGTCGGCAGAGCAGGCGGTAAAGCAGATCAATACACTCGTCCGATCCGTTTCCGAGGAAGATTCTTTCGGGTGAAATTCCCTTTAGCTCAGCAATGCGTTTCTTTAGTGTTTTCTGAAGGGGATCCGGATAACGGTTCACTCCATTGTCGAAAGGATTTTCGTTGGCATCCAGATAAATTGATGCATTGCCCTCGAATTCATCTCTTGCCGACGAATACGGCTTCATACCGATAAGATCGGGGCGGATCAGTGTGCTCAATTCAAATTTGCTCATGAAAGGTCTTTTAAACGGATGGATACAGCGTTGCGGTGAGCGTCAAGTCCTTCGGCGATGGCCATCTCTTCGATGGTTTTGCCAATATTTCGGATCCCTTCTTCAGTGATGTTCTGGAAGGTTATCTTTTTGATAAATGAGTCAAGTGAAACACCTGAATATTGTCGTGCATAACCGTTGGTTGGCAGGGTGTGATTTGTACCTGAGGCGTAGTCACCTGCACTTTCCGGGGTATAGTTCCCGATGAATACTGAACCTGCATTGAGCACCCCTTCGATCAGCTCTTCATTGAAGGAAGTCTGCAGTATAAGGTGCTCAGGGGCGTATTCATTGATCACGGGTAGGAGCTCCGGGCGTTGAACGACAAGGGTCGAAGAATTCTCGAGCGCCAGAGCTGCCAGCTCTTTTCTTGGCAGTTGCTGCAGCTGAATAGCGAGCTGCTCTTCTACTTTATGAGCCAGCTGAGGGTCAGTGGTGACAAAGACAACCTGTGAATCTGCCCCATGTTCAGCCTGTGAAAGTAGGTCGGCTGCAATGAACTCCGGCTTAGCTGTATAATCGGCAACTACCATTACTTCACTGGGACCTGCAGGCATATCAATCGCCAGTCCCAGCTTCTGAGCATATTGTTTGGCCGCTGTTACGTATTGATTACCCGGTCCGAACAGCTTGTATACATTTGGGATTGTTTCTGTTCCAAGCGTCATGGCAGCGATGGCCTGTATTCCACCAACCTTGAAGACCTCACGGATCCCAATGAGGTCTGCTGTATATAGGATGGCCGGGTTGATATCTCCTTTTGAATCACAAGGGGTGCACAGCACCACTTTCTTGCAGCCGGCAAGGATCGCCGGGATCCCCAGCATCAGTACCGTTGAGAACAGGGGAGCTGTGCCTCCGGGAATATAAAGTCCTACCTTTTCTATCCCAACGGATGTTCTCCAACAGCTGACTCCGGGCATGGTCTCGATGCGAATGGTGTCGTCTTTCTGCGCTGCGTGGAATTTCTGAATGTTTGCTGCAGCAGTCTGAATGGCTTTTTTGAGCTCTTCAGTGATCTTGTTCCCTGCCTCCCTTAGCTCTTCTTCACTTACACGTAGGTTCGTGAGTGAAGCCTTGTCAAAACGAAGGGTGTATTCACGCACTGCCTGGTCACCATTAGTGCGGATGTCATCGAAAACAGCTTTAACAGTGCTCTCGAGGTTGGCCTGGTCAAGTACAGGTCTTTGCAGTGCTCGTTTCAGCGTTGCTGTGTCTGGAAATACGTATTGCTTCATGTTGCTTGGACCTCAGTTAACGAACCATTTTTTCGATCGGAACGATAAGAATTCCTTCCGCTCCTGCTGCTTTGAGGGCGTCGATGTTCTCCCAGAACTGATCCTCAGAGATCACTGAGTGCAATGAACTCCATCCCGGTTCAGCAAGAGGAAGGATCGTTGGACTTTTCATTCCCGGCAGAATACTGATGATAGTTGGGATCGCTTTATCAGGTGCATTCAGCAGGATGTACTTCGAATTCTTGGAGGACAGCACTGCCTGCATACGGAAGATCAGCTTGTCCAGTATTGCCAGCTTTTCAGTACCCAGAGATTTCCCTTTCACCAGTACCGCTTCGGATTTGAGGATCGTTTCCAACTCCATCAGTCCGTTCATGAACAAGGTATTTCCGGATGAAACGATATCACAGATGCCGTCCGCAAGTCCAATGGTCGGGGCGATCTCGACGGATCCTGATATCGTGTGGATCTCTGCCTTCACACCGTTTTTATCCAGGTATTGCCGAACAGTTTTAGGGTAGGAGGTCGCGATCTTTTTTCCTTCGAAACCTAAAACCGACTGAATAGTCGAATTTTTCGGTACAGCGAGTGAAACGCGGCATTTTGAAAAGCCCAGCTTCAGCAGGATCTCGAGGTCTGAACCTTCTTCTATGAGCAGGTTCTCGCCGATAATGGCAATGTCCACGACGCCGTCCTCTACATATTGCGGAATATCTGAATTCCTGAGGAAGAGCACCTCCATCGGAAAGTTGGCAACAGTTGATTTCAATTTGCCATTGGAGGCATCTACTTTCAGTCCACATTCCTTGAGGATCTGAAGGGAATCGTCCAGTAAACGACCCGATTTTTGAACTGCAATTCGTATCATATTAGTTTAAATAGTTCTGGACCTAGCGGCAGGGTAAATAAAAAACCCGTCGGTTCGATCCAGACGGGTTTGTAATTATTTTATCGTTTGCACAATTAACAATCACGCCTGGAATCCCCAAGTGTGATGATGATGTAGTTGTACATTCGCAAATTTCATGAAACAAAGATAATTGTTTGGATCTATTTATCGGATTCCGAACAAAAAATAATTTACTGGAAAGTCAATACTTCAGTATGAATTAATTTTTCATTCGTTTTTTCTGACAGTTTAAATCACTAATTTTATTCCTTAAAACCTCCTGCAAAAAATGTTCAACAATGCGAACATCAACTTCGAACTACTCCGAAGCCGAGCTTATAACCTACGTTGGGCAACTGTTGACAAAGGAATTATTCCTTTAACTGCAGCAGACCCCGATTTTCCGAGTGCGCCTCAGATCTCAGAGGCAATAAGAAGATACGCCGCCGATCGCTATTACTGTTACGGTCCGCCTGAGGGATTACCCGAATTCAAAGAAAGTATTGCTCGATTCTTTACCAACAAACGAGCTGTAGCCGTTGATGAAAGATATACACTCCCGGTAGATAGTGCAGCATTTGGTATTTTCCTTACCTGCAAAGCATTTTTAGACACAGGTGATGAGGCCATCATTTTCGATCCGGTTGATTTTTTGTTCAGATATTCTGTCGAAGCATTGAATGCTACCGCAGTTTCATTTCCAATACCTCCAGGAACTTCAATTGTTGATTTCGGGAAACTGGAAGAGTTGATCACCCCGCGAACGAAGCTCATTTGTTTGTGTAATCCATTGAATCCTACGGGAAAAGTGTTCACGCGTGAAGAATTGCTTCAGCTTGGAGAAATTGCGATCAGACACAATGTGATGATCCTGTCTGATGAGATTTGGAGTGATATTGTTTTTGCACCAAACAAATATGTGAGCATTGCTTCTTTAAATGAAACGATCATGAAAAAAACGATTGTTGTTACCGGATTCAGCAAGTCATACGGGTTGGCCGGTCTACGAATAGGAGCGGTGATAGCTCCGAATGAATCGGTTTTCAAGGTGCTTATGGATTCCTCCTTGCATCTTTCAACGATCCACGGGGTAAGCGTTCTTTCACAATTAGCGGCAACGACAGCCCTGAACGAATGCAGTGAATGGTTGGACGGTTTTGTGAACCACCTCGCTCATATGAAGGATATTGTCGTACGAGGGCTGAATTCTATTGAAGGAATTGAATGCATAGCTCCCGAAGGATGCTATGTAGCTTTTGCGAACATAACCGGGACAGGATATTCCAGTCAGGAAATGCACGATCTTCTGATGGATAAAGCCAGAGTAGCGGTTGTTCCCGGATTGAAGCAATGGTTCGGAAATGGAGCTGAAGGATATATAAGACTGAGTTTTGCAACTTCCGAGGAGGTACTTTCTGAGGCGATGAGTCGAATTCACAGCGCATTGAGATGAAAGTAGTTGTCATTGGTGGTGGAATTGCAGGCCTGACTATGGCGATCTTGTTGCGAAAGCAGCAGCGTCAGGTTATCGTTTGTGAACGCAATGAGGTTGCTGCAAGTCACGGGCATGCCTTTCTCATGAGTATTGAAGGTCTATCTGTCCTCAATGAATTAAATCAGGAGGCGAAATTACCTTTGAAAAAACAGGCGATCAATCTATTCAATCTCAAAAGACCTGATGACACAGACAAGATCAAGATTCAGCTGGATGATTGGTTCTGTATGAAACGTGTCGATCTGATTGAGTTCCTCACTTCTTTTTTCGATCAGGACACGCTAAAGACGGGAAGATCATTTTCCCATTTTATTTACGAACAAAACAAAGCTGTCGCAGCTGTTTTTGAAAATGGAGACATTGAATACGGCGATCTTTTTATAGGCGCAGACGGGAGCAATTCAAAAGTTAGGGAATCCATTTTTGGTCCAACATTATTCAGCCAAAATGAGGTAAATGAGGTGGTAGGAATAGCATCGTATAGCGCTGTAGACGATAAACAAAAGGTGTGTTTCAAGAAGTTCCAAAGTGATGAGTGCGGTCTTGCATTCGGCTACATTCCTGTTTCCGATAAGGAGGTTGTGTGGTTCATGCAGTATGATCTTTCACTTATTCAAGGAGAGATTGAAAATTCGCCGGAAAGTATACAAGTATTTTGCCGGAATATGTTGTCGGCATTCCCGGAAGATGTTTTAAACGTACTCGAAAGGGCTGATTTTAACAACACTTATATATGGAAAACAAGGGACTTTGATCTCCTCTCACGCTTCCATGCAGCGAATGTTGTTCTCATCGGTGATGCAGCACATCTAGCGCTTCCCTTTACAAGCGCCGGGACATCCAATGCCATTACGGATGCCAAGTGCTTAAGTAATTTGTTGTCCTCAAATAGAGACCCGGAACAAGCATTCGCCGACTATTATGCGGAAAGATACGAAACAGTGCGTGGTCATATAGAACAAGGGAGACACCTGAAAGAAACCTTCTTGAATCCGGAAAAATACTCCGAGCGCTCTTTCTTGTTACCATTGATCAAAAGCGATGCAAAGTTAGTCTCAACATACTCTGATAATCCGCTCAAGATCATTTACTTCACAGATCCGATCTGTTCAACGTGCTGGATCATTCAGCCTATTCTCAGAAAACTAAAGCTGGTCTTTGGGGAACAGATCCATTTGGAATATTACATGGGCGGACTGCTTCCATCCTGGAAGGATTACAATAAAGGAATCATTAAAACACCTTTAGATGCGGCTAAACATTGGGATGAAGTAAATGCATTACAAGATTATTATTTGAGCGGTGATATCTGGATAGACGATCCCTTACATTCTTCCTTCCCTCCTTCAATTGCTTTCAAAGCGGCGCAGATCCAGAGCAATGAAAATGCGATAAAGTTCCTTAGAAGAATGAAAGAGATGGTTTTCATGGAGAACAAGAACATCACCCGTTGGGATGTGTTGGAGGAAGCAGCTCTGGAAAGTGGATTGGATACCGCTTTACTGAAGCAGGATATGCAAAGCAGAGGCGAAGAGCTTTTCAACGAAGATTTGCGCTTCAAGAATGAATTGAATGTGTCCGTTTTCCCGACCTTTTTCTTTGTTGAACAAGATGAAATCGCTGACAGGATCTCAGGATACCAGCCTTATGAACGATTTGAGGAGATCATTTTAAGGTTGAGACCCTACTTTTCAAAGGAAAGCAAAATCTATTCTCCGGAGGAGATCTTTGGCCTGTTTGGAAATATTACTTCTGTCGAGTATTCCTTTCTAACCGGCATATCGAATGAGGAAGCCACTCGGTTACTGGAAGATCTTTGGACCCGTAAAATTCTTGATAAACACATCAACAACAAAGGTACCGTTTGGGCCCTCAGAAAATAAAATGCACCTGAATAGAATAGGTTCGTTTGCACCAATGGGAATCTCTAACGTTACTCGTCAAGCTTCCATTCTTCCACGTTGGAAAGGTGTTTTCTCGTATCTGTAATGAACATTTCCAGTGCGCTTTGCTCCGTACTATTCAGCACAAAATCAGCAGGATGGTTTTCGTAGTAGCTCGCCGGTATCGCATAATAGCCATATTTAGTCCCTCCTCTGTGGATCCAGAACGGTACATACTCCCAGGTAGAGAAGCTTATTGTATTCTCAGTGATCTTTATGGATAATTTCACGCCGATGCCCCCATCCTTGTAGCGTTCCCGCTGATTACTCACAAAATTACCCAAACTGTATGCGACAGGTACATTTTTGTTTGGATCATTCTTCGGATGGAGCATTTTCATCGGTTGGATCACATGTGGGTGCATACCAATGATGGCATCCACTCCGTTGTCAGCCAACCATTGGGCTATTCTGGCTTGTTCGGAGCTCTCATTCCGCTGATATTCTGAACCCCAATGAACAGTGAAAACTATAAATTCAGCTCCTTTTTGTCGTGCAGTTGACACGTCTTTTCGGATTTCAGCCGTATCGATCATATTGACAATGTTTGGCGCTTGTACTTTTAGACCGTTTGTACCGTAAGTACAATTTAGAAATGCGAGCTTTCTGCCGTAAAATTCTTTAATGAACGGATAAGATTCGTTTCTTTCATTCTGATTTTTGAATGTTCCGGTATGGTCAATATTGAATTTGTTGAGCACATCGATCGTTCTCTCCAGTCCTTTTTGACCCCGGTCAAGTGAATGGTTATTGGCAGTGATGAACATGTCAAATCCGATATCCCTAACATCTCTGGCGTAGGCGTCAGGTGAGGAGAAGGTGGGGTAACCGGAATAGGGAGTCCCACCCAGGGTGACTTCTAGGTTAACAATGGAATAATCCGATTGGTCCACAAAGGGCTTTAAATACTGAAACCAAGGCTTGTAATCGAAGCTGTCGGTACCGGAAATTCTGGCTGCATTGATCATCGGTTCATGCCCCATCAAATCGCCAACGAAGAACAACGTCAGGGTTGTATCAATGACATTTTCAGTGCGGTTCGAAGCACCGGAGCCATCTACACTAGGTTTACCGGTTCGTAAAAGTGAACTTGCAACCGGAAAGAATGATGCAAGAACAAAAATGTACCAAATGTTGATCCTGGTTTTCATGTTTACCACTTAAGTATAGATCGTTCAACGTAGTGGTGGATTCTTTTGTTACAGTTTGAGTTAATTACGAGGTCAGATCGTCTTGTTGGTATCGTGCAAATGGTTCAACAGTTTTATCCAATTATTTTTGTCGCACTAATCCATGAGGCGGTTAAGAGTTCGCCATTCTCAATTTAAATTCGTCACTTGTTGTTAATTAGAGATGTTCATTCCAATTTTCCTGAATGTTCTTCTGTCAATATCCTACCTTTGTACCGTGGTAAAGATCCGAAATATAGAGCTGGGTGATTTCCCGCTTTTGCTCGCTCCGATGGAAGATGTGAGTGATCCACCGTTTCGTGCGCTCTGTAAGAAACACGGCGCAGACCTGATGTACACGGAATTTATCTCTTCTGAAGGGCTCATCCGCGATGCAGCCAAAAGTGTTCAGAAGCTCGATATTTATGAATATGAACGTCCCGTAGGGGTACAGATCTTTGGGGCTGAGATCGAGAGTATGAAAGAGGCAGCTCGGATCATCGAAAAAACAAATCCCGACATCATTGACATCAATTACGGCTGTCCGGTTAAAAAAGTGACGTGTAAAGGTGCCGGTGCCGGCATGTTGCAGAATATTCCGAAGCTGATCAAAATGACGGAAGAGATCGTGAAGGTGACGCATCTTCCTGTAACGGTCAAAACACGGCTTGGCTGGGATGACAATTCAAAATTTGTAGTGTCTACGGCAGAGGCCTTACAGGATGTTGGCGTAGAAGCGATTTCCATCCATGGGCGCACGCGCGTTCAGTTGTACAAAGGTGAGGCAGACTGGACCTTGATCGGAGAGGTAAAAAACAATCCAAGAATGAAGATTCCGGTATTTGGGAACGGAGATATCGACTCACCGGAAAAAGCCATTGAATACAAGAACCGCTACGGAGTAGATGGAATCATGATCGGCCGTGCGAGTATAGGTTATCCCTGGTTTTTCAACGAGGTCAAACATTTCATGAGAACAGGTGAACATTTGCCCGCACCAACTATCCAGGATCGTGTGGAGGTTGCAAGGGAACATTTGCTCATGTCGATCAGCTGGAAAGGTGAACACCTCGGAATTGCAGAAATGAAACGCCATTATACCAACTACTTTAAAGGGATCGCTCATTTTAAGGAATACCGTTCGAAGCTCGTCAGTTCTTTTGACCTCCAGGAGATCTTGGATACATTGCAATACATCGAGGACCATCAGGAAGAATTTTATTTTGTTGCCTGAAATACTTCCCCTTTCAGGCAAGTAATCTCTTTTAGCGTTGAAGCAATGGAAGTTCTCCGATCATCCCTTGAACATATTCATTAAATTTGAAACTAAATTTCAGGAAATGCAGCGTTATCAGAACTATGTCCTCGGAAAATGGATTGATGGAAAGGGAATCGAAACTAATTTGTACAATGCGATCACCGGTCAGCAGCTTGGAACAGCATCCAGCGCAGGACTTGATTTTGCGTCGATTCTGGAATACGGAAGGAGGACGGGAGGACCGGCTCTTCGCAAGATGACCTTTCAGGAAAGAGGACGTATGCTCAAAGCGTTGGCGCTTTACTTGCTCGAACGAAAGGAGAGATATTACCAGGTGAGTTATTGGACAGGTGCTACCAAGGTGGATTCCTGGATCGATATCGAAGGAGGGATCGGAAACCTTTTTGCCAATGCTTCGCTGCGCAGACAGTTCCCTGATCTGCCTTATTATGTGGATGGAACAGCTGCTCCGCTTTCAAAAGGGGGAACATTTATTGGTCATCACATCATGGTGCCGAAAAGGGGAGTGGCCGTGCATATCAATGCCTTCAATTTCCCTATCTGGGGGATGCTGGAAAAAATTGCTGTCAATCTTATGGCTGGTGTTCCTGCTGTGGTAAAACCATCCGAATATACGTGTTATCTCACTGAAGTGATGGTACGTGACATCATTGATTCGAAAATTCTTCCAGAAGGCTCATTACAACTGATCTGTGGTTTGGGCAGAGGGATCATCGACCATGTTGAAATGGAAGATACGGTAACATTCACAGGAAGTGCGGCCACGGGAAAAATGCTGAAGGCTCATCCGAGAATAGCAGCAGAAAGTGTAGCGTTCAATCTGGAAGCCGATTCACTCAATGCCATGGTTTTGGGTGAAAAGGCCGTTCTGGGGACAGAAGAATTCGACTTATTCATCAAGGAGGCCACCAAAGAAATAACGATAAAAGCAGGTCAGAAGTGCACTGCAGTTAGACGATTGATCGTTCCGGAAGACAGGATTGATGAGGTTGAAAAGGCGATAGCAGCACGTTTGGCCACAACCAAGATCGGAGACCCTATGGTGGACGGAGTTCGTATGGGTGCGTTGGCAACAGCCAATCAGGTAGCCCGCGTTCGGGCGAGTGTTGACGAGTTGTCCAAGTCGCAAAAGATCGTTTACGGAGACCTCGATAACTTTGAAGTTATTGGCGCAGACCGAAATGTGGGCGCGTTTTTTTCACCGGTTCTATTCCGAAACAACGATCCCTTCAATAAAACGGCTTGCCACGAAATTGAAGCTTTTGGACCTGTTTCTACGATCATGCCGTACAAAACTTTCGATGAAGCGATCGAGCTTTCTCGAATGGGAAAGGGATCACTCGTTTCATCCATCGTTACGCCTGATGACCGTGAAGCAACGGAATACGTAGTCAATGCAGCAACTATGCACGGAAGGATCCTGGTCCTGAATAAGGATTGTGCCAAAGAGTCGACAGGTCACGGTTCTCCCATGCCCTTGCTTACTCACGGAGGTCCTGGTCGTGCCGGAGGAGGAGAGGAAATGGGAGGGAAACGGGGTGTGCTCCATTATTTGCAGAGAACAGCGATTCAAGGACACCCGACGACCATTACAAAGATCACTCAACAATTTCAGGTCGGTGCAGAAATGCCGGAAGCAAATCCGCATGTATTCAGAAAGCATTTCGAAGAGCTGATTATCGGTGAAACTGTCTACACGCACAAACATACTGTTACGGATGCGGATATCGTAAATTTCGCAAATGTATCGGGAGACAATTTCTACGCACACATGGATGCTACTTCCCTCGAAGGAACCATCTTCGAGCGAAGAGTTGCACACGGTTATTTTGTGTTATCTAAAGCGGCAGGATTGTTCGTGGATCCGAAGAAAGGACCCGTTCTACTCAATTATGGGATCGATGAAGCGCGCTTCACCAAGCCGGTCTACCCCGGAATGACCATCGGCGTTAGGTGCACTGTAAAAGAGAAAGTCGACCAAGAAAAGCGAAACGAGGAAGATGTGGCTAAAGGTATTGTGAAGTTTCTTATTGATGTCTATGATGAAACCGGTGAGACGGTGGCCTTAGCGACGATCCTTACCATGGTCAAGAAACTTGATCAGAACTGATCTGTTCACATGGCAGGACTGAGTTGATGCTGCTCACTGTCCGTATTCATCTGCATTTCATTATCTTCGTACAACTATTGCGGAAAAGCCGTTATTTTCCATGAAACTAATTCACTATGGTATTTTCTAGTATCACTTTCCTTTACATGTTCCTCCCATTGAGCATCATTGCGCATTACATTACCGGGAATACTATGTTTAGGAACCTGACACTTACGTTGTTCTCTCTGATCTTCTACGCTTGGGGTGAACCAATGTGGATCTTCCTGTTGCTATTTACCTCCTTTTTCGATTACGGTATAGGAATATGGATCGAAAGACACTTTGGCACCTCCCGATCAAAATACATTCTTTGGTTTGGAGTTGCTGTAAATCTTTCATTATTGATCGCTTTTAAATATGGAGGATTTATCTGGGATAATTTGAACATGCTGTTCCCTTTGCCATTCGATCGCCCGACGAACACACTCCCCATCGGTATTTCTTTTTACACTTTCCAAACCATTTCTTATCTCGTTGATGTCTACAGAGGTGACGTAAAAGCCCAGAAAAATCCAATGTATTTCCTGCTTTTCGTGTCGCTCTTCCATCAATTGGTAGCAGGACCTATCGTGCGCTACAAAGCCATTGCTGATGAGATCGAAGGCCGTCAGGTGAACTGGCAGATGATCAGCGACGGGATCAACCGCTTTTGTTTGGGACTGTTCAAAAAGGTGATCATTGCCAACGCAGCTTATGAGCTGGTCGATAAGTACCTTGAATCAAGTTTTCACGACTTGTCGAGTTACGAAGCATGGTTCGGGATCACCATGTTCTCCGTTCAGATCTACTTTGACTTTGCAGGCTACTCCGATATGGCGATCGGATTGGGTAAGATGTTCGGATTCAACTATGATGAGAACTTCAAACATCCTTACGCCGCACAGTCGGTAGGTGATTTTTACCGTAGATGGCATATTTCACTCGGAAAGTTCTTTAGGGATTATGTTTACATTCCTCTGGGTGGCAACAGGAAATTTCAACTCAGGAACATAATGATCGTTTGGTTGCTGACAGGTGCCTGGCACGGTGCCAGTTGGAACTTCGTCTTGTGGGGTTTTTACTTTGGTTGTTTTATGATCATAGAGAAATTGCTGGAGAATGTCCTTACAAAAACACCCCGCGCCATCCGACATTTATACACCTTGATCCTGATCATTTTCAGCCGTGCGATCTTCTACTTCGTGGATTTTGAAAAGCTTAAGTTATTTACGGTGAATCTATTCCAGTCCAGTAATCCGATATCGGATGGTTTTGTCACAGACCTTTGGGAAAATTCGATTTGGTTCGTTGTGGTGATTCTGATGTGCATCCCTTGGAATGAGATCTATCCAAAAGGCTCCTCGGTCAGTATGCGTGCTGAATCGCTGTACGGGTCGTTCCGTCCTGCCGTCAATGCCGCTTTCCTCATCCTCGCAACGATCATGCTGGTGGATTCAACTTACAATCCGTTCATTTATTTCCGTTTCTGATCATGGCAGCAAAGATTAATTCTATCCTGTTTTTTCTGATCCTCTCCGTAGGGATGTCCTCCTATTTTCTTATCAAACCGAAGCGGATCTCCATTGAGGAAAAAAGAAAGCTCACAACCTTTCCTTCTTTTAACTGGAAGAGTTATGTCTCCGGTAAGTGGACCGATAGCATGGATCGTTACTTGAATGATCACTTTCCGAACCGATTGAAAATGATCGAATATGCAACATCTGTGCGCTATGCACGTGGAATACATCTGAAAAATCAAGAGAAGATATTTGTGTATCAGAAACGTCATTCAAAGAGTCGAATGAAAGAGAATCAATCCAAGGATACGGTTCCGAAGTTTATGGACGATTTCGAAGAAACTTACTCGAACAGCATGTTGATCCTTAACGGAAGCGTTTATCCATTGAATTCTGGAAGCCCTAAAATGGGTGGTCCTTTCGCGAAAATGGTGAACGAATATGCTGAACGTTTGAAAGGTAAAACCAGGGTGTTTTCAGCTGTTTCTCCATTGTCTTCAGCATTCATACCGGCAGAGAAATACCGTCATTATAACGGGAAGAACAGGGCAACGCTGGAAGCCATTCGAGATAATCTTTCAAACGGCGCAATATTCTGTGATGTATTCAATGAATTGAATAACCACGCCAGTGAGAAATTGTATTTCAGTACAGATCATCACTGGACAGCCCGTGGCGCATACTACGCATATGTCGCATTTTGTAAAGCCGCTGGATTCACACCTGTTCCAAAAGAAAATATGGAACGAAGAGTGAAATACAATTTCTTAGGAACTCTCTACGAGAGAACACGTGATAAATCGGTACGAGAACATGCTGATACTTTCGAGTATTTTGTACCAAATGTCACTTCTACCGCTATACGCTTCGGTCAGTACGATTATAAGGGTGTGAAATCCAATACATTTTGCCATAATTGCTCGGGAGGGAATAGTTATTCTACCTTCGTCTGCGGAGACAATCCACTGATGAAGATCACGACCTCCAATAAGAATGGTCGAAAGGCTGTTGTGATCAAGAACTCAATGGGGAATGCGTTTTCCGTTTACATGATCTCACACTATGAAGAGGTCTGGGTGGTGGATTTTCGTTATTCCAAGCATAACCTTATCGACTTGATCGAGAAGAACGGTATTGATGATATGATCTTTGCAGTCGGGATGTATGCGGCTATGAGTAGTGGTACTATAGGTATGATGAGAAATCTGGCAACTCAAAAGGGTGGTCCGCCACCACCAGCGCTACCTGCTTCCAGACGAGATTCATCTGCAGTTCTTGAGCAAAAAAAAGACGTTAAAGACACTATAAAATGATCGAGTTCAGGGTAAAGTTGTTTTCGACGTTAGCCTTCTTTTTTGCTTGCATAAATTGTGCTGTTTGCCAGCCTGATGCATTCCCGAAAGAGCTGCGTATCGATACTTCTTTCGCCTTTTTGCAGTTCTATGATCGAGAAACAGGTGATCGTTTTGTTGAGCATTTTAACAATGCCGCAAACGATAAAGTAGTGATTTTTCATTACGGTGGAAGCCACATTCAGGCAGAACGTCCATCCACCTTCGCTCGGGCAGCACTGCAAAAGGCCTTCGGTAATGGAGGTCGCGGTATGGTCTTCAATTACGGTGCGGCAAATACATACAGCTCTGTTAATTATACATCAACAGCAAAGGGCAATTGGGTGTATGCAAAGAGTTTTCAGTTGCCTCCAAAGATCCCGCTCGGAGTTTGTGGAATGTCTGTAGAAACATCCGAATTGAATGCCGAACTCAATTTTCATTTCAAGAAGGAAATCCCGTTAGAGGATCATCGAATTGTACTTTTTATAGAAAATGATTCAACCACCTTTGGTTTCGATCTCAAGATCGATACTACAGTTTTCCATTTTGGCAGGGATGAATTGAAGCGGATCGGTAAACATGAAATTGAATTGAGCTACCGCGGAAAAATCAGTGATATACAACTCAGAACTACATCAAGGAACGGGTCAACGAGTTTTCTTCGTTTCTATGGTCTTGATATCGAAAACCAAACCAACAGCGGTGTCGTATATCATTCGCTCGGAGTTGGTGCTGCAGCAATGCGTTCGGTACTTTATCTGGATAAGATGCCCAGACACGCAGAGGTATTAAAGCCCGATATTGTTATCCTTGATTTTGGAACCAATGATATCCTGTACACCAATTCGATCGATCCGAAACTTCCTGACCAGATCCGCAAAGCGATCAACAATTTCCGTAAGGTCAATCCGGATGTGTTAATTGTATTGACCTCTGTGCAAGACCTTTATAAAAACGGAAAATACATCACGGCCGGTCCTGTTTTCAGAGACCTGATCGATACCCTTGCTAAAGAGCAAAAATGCATGTTTTGGAATTGGTATGACCTGTCCGGCGGACTGCGTACCATACGCACGTGGCACGAACTCGGTTACGCTCAGAGCGACTGCATACACCTTACGCAGGAAGGCTATCGGGTAAAAGGAGAATTCATGTACCGGTCTTTCTTGAACACTTATCTCAAGGTGCAAAATGAAGGGAGTATGGATGAACTCCGCGTGCCAATGAGGATCTATGATTCTGACAAATCTATAAATACCATTATTTCCAAAGATTCCAGTTCTGCAGATGCCGTTATGACCGGTGGAGCAATCGATCAGGTTCCTTCAGATACACTCAACGCTCTGAAAAAAGCTGAACTGCCCAAACCGAAACCGGTCGTCGAGAAAAAAGTTGTTCCCAAAGCCAGAACGCACAAAGTGAAAGCCGGAGATACATTATCTGAAATTGCCAGAAGGTACAATACAACAGTAAGTAAACTCAGGAAGGTGAACAACCTGAAGAGTGATCTGATTCGCGTTGGACAAGTGCTGAAGATCCCGAATTGATACTTTGGCGCGTGCGGGTTTCCTTTACGATCAGTTAGCGTAGGAATGCTGTCACAACTTCATCACATTATGACATGTTGTCCGAATTTTGGCATTGGCAGTATCTTTGTCTTTAAAATGAAAAAATAGTGAATATGGCCGAGGAAAATCAGGGTGAACAAAAGAATGGATCACAAGATCAGGAACCGGGTAGTGCTGAAAATCATTCTGAAGAGCAAACAACAGCCGGTTCGGAAAATGACAGAATTACTGAACTGAATGAAAAATATGTCCGTTTGTACGCAGAATTCGACAATTACCGAAAACGCACCAACCGTGAAAAGATAGAATTGATCAATAGTGCAGGCGAAGGTATTATTAAGGATCTTCTGCCGGTATTGGATGATTTTGAACGCGCCATTGTAAACAATGAGAATGCTGCAGACCTGGAAAGCGTCAAGGAAGGATTTCATCTGATCTTTCACAAAATGCAACATATCCTGGATAACAAAGGTTTGAAACCGATGGAAGTCAAAGGACATCCGTTCGATAGTGAGCTCCATGAAGCGATAGCAAATGTTCCTGCCCCGTCGGATGAAATGAAAGGAAAAGTCATTGAGGATGTAGAAAAGGGTTATTTGCTCAATGAGAAAGTGATCCGATATGCTAAAGTTGTTGTTGGACAGTGAATTGCCCGAGAAAGGACAATTTGTATGAATTGATCGTGAAACGTGAACCACAAAAAATACAATTCCGAAGGGTATGAGTCAGAAAAGAGATTATTATGAAGTGCTGGGCGTTTCAAAAAATGCAGATGAAGGTGAGATCAAAAAAGCTTACCGTAAACTGGCGCTGAAATACCATCCGGATAAGAATCCAGGTGATGCAACTGCGGAAGACAAGTTCAAAGAGGCGGCAGAGGCGTATGAAGTTTTGAGCAATCCTGAGAAAAAGGCACAATACGACCGATTTGGACACGCGGGAATGGGCGCCGGAGGTTTTGGTGGCGGCATGAACATGGATGATATCTTTTCACAGTTCGGGGATATCTTCGGCAATGCTTTTGGAGGTAGTTTTGGAGGCAGCAGGGGAGGAAATCGTGTTGTGAGAGGTACAAACCTTCGTGTGAAGATGAAACTGACACTGGAAGAGATCGCTGAAGGTGTTAAAAAGAAGATCAAGGTCAACAAGCTGGTGAACGCTGAAGGTGTAACCTTCAAAATATGTTCAACCTGCAACGGTTCCGGCAGGATCACGCGCGTGGCGCAAACATTTTTAGGCGCGATGCAAACCCAGTCGACATGTCACGTTTGTCAGGGTGCAGGAAAGATGATCGATAAGCGTCCGTCCGGATCCGATGAGAATGGTTTAAAGCGACAGGAGGAAGTGATCGAGATCGAAATTCCGGGTGGTGTAGAGGAAGGCATGCAACTTTCAGTGACCGGAAAGGGCAACGCCGGCCCGTTCAATGGAATTCCAGGAGATTTGATCGTCGTGATAGAAGAGATTGAACATCCGGATCTGAAAAGAGACGGAGAAAACCTCCATCATGAAGCATTTGTTAGCTTTATTGACGCTGTATTAGGGGAGACCATCGAGATACCCACGATAAACGGTAAAGCAAAGATCAAGGTTGATCCTGGAACGCAAAGTGGAAAAGTGCTGCGACTGAAAGGGAAAGGATTGCCGATCCTTCAGGGGTATGGACAAGGTGACTTGTTCGTACACATCAATGTCTGGACACCAGAGAAGATATCCAAGGAGGAGAGGGAAATACTCGAAAAATTGAAGGACAGAGAAAACTTCAAGCCTCAACCGGATAAAGGCGGAAAGAATTTCTTCGGAAGAATGAAGGATATGTTTCAATGAAAAATGAGCGATCCGATAAATAAAGAAAGACCCGCTATATGTAGGCGGGTTTTCCAATTAATAAATAGTCTATGAGACCTTTCTTTCTTTCGGATTTGCGCACAAAGAATTGGCCGCAGCATATCCTGACCGTTTCATTGGTTTTACTTGCCTACTTTTTGGGTCAGTTTCCCTTATTGATTGTTTTGGGTGATCAAGACCTACTGCGACCGGAGACGATAGACGATACTCGTTTCATGGCTGAATCCATTGGATTCAATACCTTTCTTGCCTTACTGCTTGTTCCTTTCATTCTTTCGCTCATTCTATTAATGGCAAGTGCAAGGTTCATTCTCAAACGTTCCATTCGTTCATTGTTCACCCAAAGAAAGCAACTTAGCTGGAAAAGGATTGCGTTCTCTTTTTTACTTTGGTTCCTTTTGATGGGTACGTTGTTTGTCGTGCTATCTGTGAACTCTGGAACTGTGGTATGGAATTATGATCCGAAAACATTCACTGGGCTAATACTTGTATCTCTGCTAATGATCCCACTGCAAACTACTTGTGAGGAACTATTATTCAGAGGATATCTCCTACAGTTATCCGGTGCCGTTTTCAGAAAAGGATGGCTTAGTGTCCTTTTCACCGGTGTACTTTTCGGTTTGATCCATGCCTCCAATCCAGAGGTAGATAAGATCGGAGATATCGCCCTACTGTATTACATAGGAACGGGTATTTTTCTCGGTATCATAACCTTGATGGATGATGGTATCGAACTGGCAATGGGTTTCCATGCTGCCAACAATATCTTTGCTGCGTTGATCGTTACCAATGACTGGCAAGCTTTCAGGACGGATGCGTTGTTTCTGGATACTGCTCCACCCTCGTTTGGTTGGGATTCTATTCTGACATTGATGGTTTTAATGCCACTATTGGCAATTTGTTTTTCACGTGTCTACCGCTGGAAAGAATGGAAAAGGCGTCTGTTTGATCAGTTTGAACCGCACGAATAGACGAAGAGGTTTGTTATTCGCACAGATCGAAAAAGAAAAAACAGTAGATTTATACTGTGTTAAATCCCGTAATGCTTGAAGTAAAGAACATATCCAAAGCTTTCTACCGAAAGGTGGCACTGGATGATGTTTCCATTACTGTCAATGCCGGTGAGATCTATGGTTTACTTGGCCCGAACGGAGCAGGAAAAACCACACTGATACGGGTGATCAACCGTATCATTCAACCGGATTCGGGGTACGTCCGGTTCAAAGGTGATCTGATGACCCAGCAGCATTTAGAAAATATTGGTTACTTGCCGGAGGAAAGAGGTCTTTATCGTACAATGACAGTTCAGGATCATGCCTTGTTTCTTGGTCAGCTGAGGGGTTTGTCAAAATCCGATGCGAAACAGAAATTCGAGTTTTGGATAGAGCGGTTTGATATAAAGGATTGGCGCAAAAAGCGTATAGAGGAGTTATCAAAAGGAATGGCCCAGAAGGTACAGTTCATCTGTACAGTTCTTCATGAACCAACATTATTGATCCTTGATGAACCTTTTTCCGGTTTCGATCCGCTGAATGTGGAGCTTATCAAGCAGGAGCTTATCGCTATGAAATCGAAAGGAAAGACGATCATTCTGTCAAGTCACAACATGAAAAGCGTAGAGGAGATCTGCGACAGAGTGGCATTGATCGATCACTCCAGAAAAGTAGTGGAAGGCAGTGTAACTGAATTGCAGGAAAGCAGAAAAACAGGCCTGTATGCTGTTCGTTTCCGAGGCAATATGATCGCTTTCGTCAATGCTTTGTGGGCAGGATTTGAGATCGAAGATAAGGAGGTAATGGGTGATGATCGATTTGTTGTCAGGTTGCGAATGAGAGGAGAGAATACCTTTGATGATCTGCTGAAAGTAATAATGGGACAGGTGAAGATAGAAGCTGCTTGGGAGGTATTGCCCTCCATGCAGGATATTTTCCTGGAGCTTGTCAGCAAGGGAAAGGAGGTAGATCATGCGTAATAGCTGGCTCATTGCTCTGCGTGAATTGAGAGAAAGGATTGGATCACGGTCGTTCATCCTCATGTCTTTTTTAGGACCCATGTTGATTCTTCTCATCACGTACATGTTGTTTGCAATTGGAGGAGAAGGCAAACAGCGCTGGAACGTGCTCATTGCTGATCCACGAGGGGTTATGGAGAATAAGATCTTGGCAAATGAGGACCGATCAGTGACTTATTCCTTTGCGGATGCCTACCTTGAGATCGAAGAGTTTCGCGACAGTAAGCGATTTCAGCAGTTCGATGCGTTGGTGGAGATCAATGAGAAAGTTCTGCAGAATAAAACTGTTTTTGTATTCTTCCGTGAAAAACCGGCAGTACGCATGCAGACGCGTGTGCAATTTCATGTAGAGAGACGTCTGGAGGAAAGAATGGTCGACGAGTTCACAGACCTTACTGTATCTGATTTCCGAAAGATCAAACAACCGATGAATGTTGCTTTTCGCAATGTGTATGATCCGTACGATACGGCATCGGATAAACGCGGATGGGTAGGATTTTTCTTTGGATCAGTTATTTTTGTTTTCATCGCGCTTTTTGGAATGACGATCCTGCGAAGTATCACGCGTGAAAAGAGTAACCGTATCGTTGAGGTATTGCTTGCTTCAGTCAATCCACGTCAGTTAATGCTCGGGAAGATCGGAGGAATAGGTATTTCAGCCTTTTTGCAATTCGCAGTTTGGACTGTAATCATTGCGGGGGGGCTATTTCTGATGCGAGAATTCCTTTTCATTGATCAGCTGGATGCATCCAACTTGAATGTCATGCAACAAACCGCCGAGATCAAACAGCAAAAATCATTGGATCAACTCTTCGCTGCCCGGGAATACAATGAGTTCGTTGATCTCGTGTATGAGCGCGTACAGTTCGGTACTATGCTGACCTTTTTTGTGGTTTTCTTCATTGCAGGCTATTTTTTCTATGGTGCCTTTTTCGCAGCGATCGGTGCAACCTCAGGATCTGAAAATGATGGACAGCAATTCGTCCTGCCGGTAATTTTTATCCTAATAGCCTCTCTGTACGCCGGCTACTTCATTATGCAGAATCCCGATTCATCCATGGCTGAGTGGCTTCAATACGTTCCATTTACTGCACCTGTGGTTGTAATGGTAAAGCTGGCTTACGGCTATGGTTCCGGAGAAAGTTATCAGATCTATCTTGCCCTGCTCGTACTCATATTGTCTGCTACTGGAATGTTAATTGTGGCAGGGAGACTCTACAAGAATGGTATCCTCCAATTTGGTCATCGGGTTCGGCTCTCTACTTTACTTATGTGGTTGAGAAAGAGTTAAATGAGAAAAGCCGTTATCGATCTGGGAACGAATACGTTCAACCTGCTGGTTGCCGACTTGAATGATGGTAGCTTCACCATTATCCATTCCGAAAAGGATGGTGTAGCATTGGGAATGGGTGGAATCAATCAAGGGTTTTTATCCGAAGATGCCTTTCAAAGAGGTATCGGGGCGCTCAGACATTTCAAGCAAAAATGCGAAGAATTGGCAGTTACCTCGATTCGGGCTTTAGGCACATCCGCTTTACGAAGTGCTTCTAATTCTGCGGAGTTCATTGCAGAGGCGCACAATCTTGGTATCAATATAGAGATCGTGAACGGATTGAGAGAAGCAGAGCTCATTTATCATGGAGTGAGATGGTCCTATGATTTTCGAGAGCCGGGAGTAATCATGGACATTGGCGGTGGAAGTACCGAGTTCATTTTTGCTGACAGGAACGGTATACAGGATATGACGTCGCTCGATGTCGGTGTTTCCCGTATCTATCAGCATTTTAATACATCAGATCCACTTTCTGCTTCCGATATTGTGCAGATCGAAAATTGGCTTGAAATTCAGAGCGATGGTTTCTTTGATGGAAGACAAGCGGATCTGCTGATTGGTGCTTCAGGCAGCTTTGAAACCTTTTACGAGCTGGTTCACTTCGAACCCTTCCCGGAAAATATCCATTCTGTAAATGTTCCTTTTGATGAACTGATGAAAAGTTTGGAGGAGATCCTGGCTTCTACCCAGGAAGATCGAGATCGCAATCCGTGGATCATTCCTATCCGAAAAAAAATGGCGCCCATTGCAGCCGTAAAAACAAGATGGGTTATTAAAAAGCTTGGAGTGAGCAAGATCCTGATCTCACCATGCTCCCTGAAAGAAGGCGCACTTTTTTGACGCTATTCCCTAGTAAATGTATCTGATCAATGGTCGACAAATCGTTCAATGAACCTTATGTTTTTCCAGTGTTTTCAGACGATTTTTATCCTTTTATTCACTTGCACTTTTCCTGAAGTAAAAGAATAAATATGGGATTCTGCATTGCTTGATATTCATTCAATTCATTATTTTTTGGATCTATTGAACCAAAACATTCAATGCTTGTATAGGGCTTCGTTCATTAATTTTTTGAATTGAGACTTATGAGGAATCTCTATTTACTGGTGTTTTTAATTCAATCTTCCCTTGCCTTCGCACAGGCAAATTTCGCAGGCAATGTGTACGACAACGAATCAAAGAAAGCAATGAAAAATGTCCAGCTGATGGTTGTTGAAGAAATGGATACAACCTACATCACTCCCGATGAAAAAGGAAACTTCAGCTTCAAGACAAAACCGGGAAGGGTGAAGATCTTCACGATCGCAGATGGATTTATTTCTGAAATGAATTCGGTTAATGCGGGAGACGGTTCTAACAACAAAGTGAATATTGCTCTTGTTAAAGAGGAAGTCGTTAAGAACTATGAGAAGATAGCCATCGGCGCACCCGTTATTGCAGAATCACTAACTGAGGCAGATGATTCCAGATCACGCCGAATCCGATCAGTAGAAGGTACATACCGAGATGAGGTGAGTGAAAAATACACGATGAGATCACTTGATGCAAATGAATCTGTGAAGTTAAGATCAGGGGTGCTCACGGCTGGAGAAGTGAATGACTTTGCGAAATGGGACTTGTGGAATGATCTTACTGCAAATGAGTTTAAGGTGTATTCCGGGTTCTGGAACACGACACTTCTTCAGCGATTCTGTATTCAGCTCAAACTTCCTTCCGGAATGCCTCTGATCGACGCAGAAGTCAATTTGGAAGGAGTTTCCGGAGCGGTTCTTTGGACATCGAGAACAGACAATACAGGTAAGGCAGAGCTATGGATCAGGGACAGCATTCATCTAAATTACCGGAATTTAAGTGTAGTTGTTAAAGTGGGAGATTTCGAGAAAAAGTTTGAAAATATCCATTCGTTTTCTGAAGGCGTGAACAGTTTCGAGGTTGCTGTTCCATGCTCTGTTGCTGACCAGTTGGATATTGCTTTCGTGGTTGATGCTACCGGAAGCATGGGCGATGAGATCAATTATCTGAAACTGGATCTCGATAATGTAATATCGAAAATATCAACCGAGAATGAGCACATCAATGTCCGCATGGGAAGTGTCTTCTACCGCGATAAGGGCGATGAATACATTACCCGTGAAGCCCCTTTTAGTAACAAGACTGAGCTGGTCAAAAGTTTTATCAATGCCAATGAGGCTGGCGGGGGAGGTGACTTTCCGGAGGCTGCCGATGAGGCTTTGTTGGAAGCAATCAACAAGCTCAACTGGAGCACCTCAGCTCGGGCGCGGATTATTTTCTGGCTACTCGATGCACCGCCTCACAGAGCAGAAGAAAATCTTAACATGCTGAATGAAGCCACGAAAAGGGCAGCTGAGTTGGGTATCAGGATCGTCCCAATCGGTTGTTCAGGTATCGACAAACCAACAGAATTCTTGTGTAGAAGCATTGCACTTGCCACTAACGGGACTTATACTTTTCTCACCAGTCACAGCGGAGTTGGAGGTGATCATATTGAACCAAGTACGGATGGATATAAGGTTGAATCCTTTAGAGAGATCTTAGTGCGTATTGCAAGATCAATGAGTATCACACCAGACTGTGATGAATTCATTACACCTGAACAGCTCGATCAACTAGACACCAATTTGAGGATAAACAATCCTTATGGAAGAGAAGATACATTGTTTGTGAATCGTGAAATAGATACGACCGAAACAATTGCCGACCTGGAAATAGTGCTTTATCCCAATCCGACGAATGGTATCTTCCACATTAAGAGTCCGAAAGAGATCACAGAGGTTTTTATCGTCGATGTCAACGGAAAACTATTGGAACAAGTGAAGTTGGAGGTGGAAGGTCTCACGCGATGTGATGTAAGCCTGTACAGCAATGGAGTTTATTTTGTGCAATACTATAATGGCCAGCGTTGGACCAGTAAACGATTAGTACTCCATCATTGAATGGATAACATAAGAATGATTTTATTAACCTGTAAATTGAAATAGCTATGAAAACGATCACTTTAACCATTTTAACACTGTTTACTACTGTGTATTATGCGAACGCACAATACAATGCGTGTGCCGCTAAAAGTGTTGTAACGGAAAGCGTTACTGTAGAGCGCTTAGATCCCACAACCGGAGAAAAACGTATTGAATATGAGGAGAGGACAGTTGAAAACAGAGATGATTTCGGAAATGTTAGGGGAAATCAATACGATCTTGCAGTTGACGGTGCTTTCGAAGGTCAGACCATAGTCGTTTTGCATTTTTATACCGGGGAGAATTTCGACTTTGAGAAGCCCAAGGCAGCCCTTAAGGAAAAAGGTTTCTCGGTTTACCGATACATGAATGTTCCTCCATCTCCCGAAGAGTTGGAAGAGTCCTTATCAAAAGCCTGTCAATTATGGGTGATCTCTTCGACGACACAGTTACTGAATGATGAGCATGCAGAGGTCATCAAACGATTCTTCTACAGTGGAAAGGGTGTGTACCTTTGGGGCGATAATGATCCGTACCATGCTGATGCGAATTTTCTTGCCAAAAAATTGATTGGGGTCAGCATGAGCGGTGGTTTCATGGGGGCGAAGAATGTTACATTCAAAACGGACTCGAGTATGTCGGGCATGCAGAAAGATCATTTGATCACTACCGGATTAGAATACGTTTACGAAGGCATAACGATTTCTCAAATCTATGATCCACAGAAGAAAATGAAGCCACTGATCTGGTCAACCGATGGTAATGTGGTGACCGCTATTTATGAGGATCAGGGACAGCGTCTGATCATCGATGGAGGATTTACACGCCTTTATTACAATTGGGATACTGCTGGTACGGGTCGTTATGTGAAGAATGCTGCAGCATGGTTGGTCAACTACGAACGTTTCGGAGAGCTGGTGCTTAGTGAAGAATTAAAGAAAGAATAAAATACTTCGGATAAGTATATTGAGCGGGGCGGAAACGTCCCGTTTTTTTGATGTATGAATTCTACCTGGCTTTTGAACAGGATCGCCAAACCACCAAATTCTCTTATCTTTAACCGTAATATTCTACAAAACATGGGAAAGATCCTGATCATTGATGATGAACGCGCGATCCGTAGGGCATTGCGAGAGATCCTTGAATTTGAAGAGTTTGCTGTTGATGAGGCAGAGAACGGTAAAGAAGGTGTCGAAAAAGCAAAATCAACACTTTATGACATTATTTTCTGTGATATCAAAATGCCACTAATGGATGGTATGGATGTGCTCGACGAATTGCAGAAATCCAAAGTGGATAGTCCGGTGATCATGATCAGTGGACATGGCAATGTGGAGACAGCCGTTCAGGCGATAAAGAAAGGCGCGTTCGATTTCATTGAGAAGCCGCTTGATCTGTCCCGCATACTCGTAACGATAAGGAATGCCAAAGACCGCACTATTTTAGTTGAAGAAACCAAACAGCTGAAGTCAACTGTTCGTCGTTTTAAGGGGGGATCCATCATAGGAGAATCCGACGGAATTGTGAAGATCAAGGAAATGATCGAAAAAGTAGCCCCTTCGGATGCACGTGTGCTCATTACCGGTGGGAATGGTACGGGGAAGGAACTGGTTGCTCGTGCATTACACGACAATTCGAATCGCAGAAAAGCACCTTTTATTGAGGTGAACTGTGCAGCTATCCCTTCTGAATTGATCGAAAGTGAATTATTCGGGCATGAAAAAGGAGCTTTTACTTCCGCAGTGAAAGACAAGAAAGGAAAATTTGAACTTGCGTCGGGGGGTACACTTTTTCTGGATGAGATCGGTGATATGAGTGCAAGCGCACAGGCAAAAGTGTTGCGTGCACTTCAGGAAAACGTGATCCAGCGGGTAGGAGGTGAACGCGATATTAAGATCGATTGCCGCGTTCTTGCTGCAACCAATAAGGATCTTAGAAAAGAGATCGATGAAGGGCGTTTTCGCGAAGATCTTTATCACCGACTTGCAGTCATTCTAATCCATGTGCCTTCTTTGAATGAGCGGAGAGATGATATTCCATTGCTGGCGGATCATTTCCTCACAATGGTTTGTTCTGAACATGGCGTTGCGAGAAAGGCATTTACGGACGATGCGCTGGAAGCCCTAAAAAATACCGACTGGACAGGAAATATTCGTGAACTCCGAAATATTGTGGAGCGCTTGGTCATCCTTTGTGGAGATAAGATCACTGGCCAAGATGTTGGAATGTTCGCCAATCCGCGTCCGGCCAAGGCTTGAAATTAATTACGAATTACGAATTACGAATTACGAATTACGAATTACGAATTACGAATTACGAATTACGAATTACGAATTACGAATTACGAATTACGAATGTTCTTTTATTAAATATTGGTCATTAGTCATTAGTCATTCGTAATTATTCTATCCCCACATTGCCCCGAACTGTCCCCCGCTATGTGTTGATTCTTCGTCCATCGTGAGAAGCGGTATATGCAGGTCATTGTAAGCAAGCGTCTGCACGAACGATTCAGTGAAAATATGCACGTGCTGTTGGTAGTAGGTTGCTGCCAGCAAATCTGCATTTTCCTTCGAACACAATTCGAAGATCTCCGCTAAAAAATCGTTCCCTTCCACAAACACAACCTTATATTCAATATTCTTTTCACTGAGGATCTTCTCACAAACCAATAAGTTCACATTGAGGCGTTGTTTGAATTCAGATTCCGTTTGTCTTTTTGCTACCAGAACGATCTCAGCATTGAAAAGTTTACAGATCTTGGCTGCCATAGTGATAATCTGAACACTTTCGCGCTCGAGGTCAACGGTCATCATGATCTTTCTGATCGATTTGAAAGTGGTTTCCTTTTGTACAATGATCAATGGAACAGAGACATTCTCCACGATATTGAATGCATGACGTCTGAACATTTTTCCTAAACCGGTAATGCAATGTGTCCCCATCACGATCAGGTCGGCTCCCATGATCTTCGCAACCTGTTCAATTTCTTCCGTAAGGCTGCCCTCTATAACCTTGGTTTGAAGTTTAGTGTGGCTATTTGCATACTTTTCAGAAAATAATTTCATTTCCCCTTCTGCTGTTCTTCGGTCACGATCCGATTTGATGATATGTAAGAGAATGATCTCTGCATCACTCATTTTAGCCATATCAATAGCGAAGTCGGTTGCACTTGATGCTGCCGGGGTGAAATCTACAGGTACGAGAAGTATGGTGTTCTTTGGTTCCATAATAACAGATTAACATGAACTCAAATCTATTTACTACAGAACTTCTAAAACATGACTTTTGTCATGCATTCACCAGAGATTTCTATGGTTGCGGGAACGCTATTTCTGTTCCTCCCCATTCTATTACTGTAAAACCTGATCGGTCAATTTTGTTTAAATGTTGCGGAATACTGGAGATATCTTCTGCTCCATCCATAGGATAACTGATCATATAGATCCGATAGATGTGATCAGGTTCCGGACTGATCTTCAAGTCAGCGAATTCATCTGCTTCATCATTTACCATAAAGTGAATAAAGGAAAGATTATGTCGCATGAGACGAGGTGCCCAAAAGGTAATGAAGTCCGCCTTTTCTTTAGTGGTCAAACCAAATTCGTCCAATCGATCTTCCAGGAATTGTGTAATGTTTTCCCTTTCAACAACTGAGCCTTCAAAAAGCACTTGGGATCGCGGGTTCCAAACCTGATCAGATTCCCAAAAAAGGTAATTGAAACTTTTCCCATCGACATTCAATTCTCCATTGGGACTAGCCGTGACATCCCATCCATTTTTATAGTTCGGATATGTAAAAGTGAAGGAACCTTTAGGGACCACTTCAACATGCACATCTGTTTCCTTTTCCGGATAGAGATAGATCACCGGTTTCTCACAGACCACTCTGTGTTCCGAAGGTTGCAGGAAACAACTAACAAAAGTGCTGTGACGTGACTTTGACCTAATTGTTCCGGTATAGATCTCCTCGTGTTGATTATTGTAATAAAATTGAAAACTATAGTTGCCCGGTTTGACCCGTATTTCGAGTTGGTTTTCTTTGTTAAGTGCTGAGGTATAGTTATTGCCATCGTAGGCATAGGTGATGACATGCGAGAATATAGGTGTTTGCTTTCCTCCCCGAAAAGCCATGGAAGGAAGATTATGAAAGGTGAAATAGTAAAGTGCTTCACCTTCATTCAATTGAGCGTTGTATAGTGTACTGTCAATCTGATATGAGGGTGAAAGATCTTTTTCAGCCCAAACTGAGTTCAGCCATACAAAGAGTCCGATTATGGTTACGTAAAATTTCATGGTTCAGAATTTATACGTGGTACATTCCACGGAATGATCGGTTCAATCAGGGAAGTAATTCGATGAACTTTTTTGCCAATGAACGACTGGAATAGACTTCCAGATTTTTCGCCTGGTGATAATTTTTTCCTTCAATAAAGAGTTGAAAGCGTTCCTCCAGGTAGCTCACAATTTCTTCTGTTGCTTTATTATCAGCAAAATAACCGGCCTCAGTGTTAGACATTGCCACTTCAAGATCACTGTCATTTTCACCTATGGCCAATATCGGCCGTTTTGCTCCCAGATACTCAAAGAACTTTCCGGTGAGAATACCTTTTGTATTTCCGGAGTTATTGGCGACAAGCAGCAGTAATTGTGATTTGCGTTGCATGCCGATACTCTCGGAGTGTGCAACAGATGGAATGAACGAAATATAGGTACTTAGTCCTTTCTGTTTTAATTGTTCACGAATAGAGAAATCGACCGAACCGATTAGCTTAACCTCAAGATGTTTTTCGAATTCTTTGTCACCGGATAATAGCTGTTCTATTGCCTTCCAGAGTGCATCTGGATTGCGTGAAGCCGGCATTGAGCCAAAGTGTGCGATTGTGAACTTCTCATCCAAACGAATGCTTCGCGGGTCGAATTCAGGGAAGATAAAACCATTCGTCACTACTTCCACTTTCTTGTTGACTATCCTGCTCAAACCTTCGGCACAAGCATTACTGACCGTTACTAAAAGATCAGCTTCAGTAAGCACTGCTTTTTCAAGTCGGTGGTGCCTACGGTCTGCCCATTTTCCGGGGAGCAGCTCATGGTAAAAATCGATCTCAGTCCAAGGATCCCTGAAATCAGCAGTCCATTTGAGGTGTGGAAACTTCTTTTTCAGTCGGCGTGCTATCAAATGCATGCTGTGTGGAGGACCGGTAGAGATCACAGTATCGATCTCAGGGTTTGCCCGAAGATATTTACTGAGAAACCTGGTGCTCGGGCAGATCCAGAATACCCTCGAGTCTGGAATGAACAGATTGCCTCGCACCCAAATAATGAAACGTTGGACCAGGCCCTTTTTCTTGGAATGGGTTAGTCCTGCACCTCTGTTTGGATTGCTCGATTTACCGAGAAAACGATGTGGTTCAAAGATCTTGCGGCGTACGATCGTCAGCTCAGTACTTACTTCATCGTTCAGTTGTTCATCGATAAGCGGCCAGGTAGCATCTTTTGGACAATATATATGAAGATCAACACCATTTTCCTTGAAAAACTGCGACATCCTCAACCATCGATGAACACCTGCTCCACCGGCTGGTGGCCAGTAATAGGTAATGAGCAGAGCTGTCCGGTTCTTTTCCAATCAGATACCTGCTTTCGTCATGACCTCTTCAATGGCGGCCTTCAATCCTGAAGCGTCCTTTCCGCCTGCTGTTGCGAAGAATGGTTGTCCACCGCCGCCTCCTTGAATTAGCTTGGAGACCTCTCGAACCAGATTTCCTGCATTTATGCCCTTATCGTTTACAAGGCTGTCTGAAGCGATGATGCTGATCGAGCACTTTTCTCCGTCCTTACCACCAATCACACCCAGGAAATTAGCTACTTCACCTTTAAGCTGGAAGAGAATGTCCTTGATCGAACCTCCATCCAGTTCAACGATCTCGCCCAGGTAGTTGATGCCGTTATTGTATTTGATCCTGGACTTTAATTCGTCCTTGAGTCCTGAGGCCTTTTGTTTCATAAGCTGGTCGAGCTCTTTTTGAAGTAGGTTGTTCTTCGTTTGAAGATCCTCAATTGCCTTTACGATATCCTTCGGGTTGCGCAGCAGCTCTGCAATGTGATCGAGCTTTCCGGCTTTTTTCTTGTAATAATTCTCTGCTGCTTCTCCGGAAATTGCCTCAATTCTTCGAATTCCTGCAGCAACTGCGCTTTCTGAAACGATCTTGAATAAGCCGATCTTCCCTGTCGCCTGAACATGTGTTCCACCGCAAAGCTCCACCGAGTCGCCGAAACGGATCACGCGAACGGCATCACCGTATTTTTCACCAAAAAGAGCCATTGCGCCCATTTCGACCGCAGTTTCCATTGGAACATCACGTCGTTCGTCTAACGCTATGTTTTCTCGGATCGCATTAGTCACCATTTCTTCGATCGATGCCAACTCCTCCTCAGTGACCTTAGCAAAATGGGAGAAGTCAAATCGGAGGTACTCAGGACTAACCAAGGATCCCTTCTGCTGAACGTGCGTTCCCAGAATGGTTCTTAGTGCGTGGTGAAGAAGGTGGGTTGCGGAGTGGTTGCCTGCAGATGCCTCACGTCTTGTTTGGTTAACGCGGGCACGAAAATGTGCTGCCGGATCTGGAGGTAAATTCTCCGTAAGATGGACGATAAGGTTGTTCTCCTTTTTAGTGTCAAAGATGTGAACGGTATCACCTCCTGATTCGAGTACTCCTTTGTCTCCGATCTGTCCGCCCCCTTCCGGATAGAACGGTGTCAGGTTGAAGACGAGTTGGAAAAATGTTTTCTGCTTTTGGGTCACCTTACGGTACTTGACAATGCGAACCTCAGTTTCAAGATTATCGTAACCCACAAATTCTTCTGTAGTATCTTCACTAAGGATCACCCAGTCATCAGTTTCAATGGCTGTAGCTGCGCGTGATCGGTCTTTCTGTTTTTGAAGTTCTGCGTTGAAAGCCTCTTCATCAATGCTCAAATTGTTCTCCCGTGCGATGAGCGACGTTAGATCAACGGGGAAACCATAGGTGTCATACAATTCAAATACTGCCATTCCGTCGATGATGGCACCTCCGTTTTGCTTCAAGTTCTGTATAATGTTCTCCATCCTTCGGATTCCTTGTTCCAGGGTGCGAAAAAAGCTTTGTTCTTCTTCTCGGATCACTTTCTGAATGAGCTCCCGCTGATGAATAAGCTCACTGAACGGATCGCCCATGATATCTCCAAGAACAACCGCAAGATCACATAGGAAAGGTTCCTTGAGTTCTAAGGTCTGATACCCGTAACGCACCGCGCGACGCAAGATTCTGCGGATCACGTAACCCGCACCGGTATTGGAGGGCAACTGACCATCGGCAATTGAAAAAACAATCGCGCGAACATGGTCAGCGATGACGCGTAATGCTATATCTTTTTCCTCCGACTCACCATACTTGACGCCTGAAACAGATTCCATGTGGCGAATGAGCGTTTGGAAAAGATCCGTGTCATAATTAGATGTCTTTCCCTGAAGTGCCATCGCAAGGCGTTCAAGTCCCATTCCGGTATCTACGTGTTTTTCGGGAAGTGGAATCAGCGAACCATCAGCCATTCGGTTGAACTGCATAAACACGTTGTTCCAGATCTCAATCACCTGAGGGTGATCAAAATTTACCAAAGTTCTTCCGTCAACCACTGAGCGCTCATCCTTTGACCGAAGATCGACATGGATCTCGGTACACGGACCACATGGACCGGTGTCACCCATTTCCCAGAAGTTATCTTTTTTGGATGCAAGAATGATCCTGTCCGGATCGATCAATTTCTTCCAAATATCAAAACTTTCCTGATCCATTGGGACGTTATCTTTTTCATCTCCCTCAAAGACAGTGACATACAAACGATCTTTCGGAATTCGATAAACCTCAGTCAAGAGTTCCCAAGCCCATCCTATAGCTTCTTCCTTGAAGTAGTCACCAAACGACCAATTGCCCAACATTTCGAACATTGTATGGTGATAGGTATCTACACCAACCTCCTCCAGATCATTGTGCTTACCAGATACCCGCAGGCATTTCTGTGTATTTGCGATCCTTCTGTTCTTAGGAACAGCATTGCCCAGAAAATAATCCTTGAATTGGTTCATACCAGCGTTGGTGAACATGAGGGTTGGATCGTTTTTGACCACCATTGGTGCAGAAGGCACGATCAGGTGTCCTTTCGACTCGAAGAATTGGAAGAATTGCTCGCGAATTTCAGAAACGTTCATCGGTAGAACTGATTGATTAATGAGGTGCAAATTTAACGGAAAATCAATCAATTTAGGGCTTGAACAGTCCGAAATTCACTCTGCCGATGTACATGTTTTACGCTTTTAGACCAGCTTTAAACGTCTTATTGACTATTTTAGCGGTAGGATGTCAAAGAAGAAATACAGGTACAATCCACAATCACTTTCCTATGAGGAGGTTTACATCGGTTGGGGTGCGCGTATTCTTCGTTTTTTGTTATGGGCTTCTCCCAGTCTAGTCATGGGCTTCGTCCTTGCGTTCTTTTTTACTCGTCGTCTTGATTCACCAAGAGAAGAAAGAATGAAAGAGGAAATTGCCACATACAGAACAGAACTGGAAAGATTGAATGGTGATCTGGAGTTTGTTCAACGTGCATTAAAAGATATTCAAAAGCGGGATGAGGATCTTTACAGGGTTGCCCTGTATGCAGGTGAATTTCCTGAAGAGCTCCGTTTGATGGGAGCTGGAGGCAGTGATCGTTACGCTTACCTGGATGGATATTCAAACTCGGAACTGCTCAAGAAAACGTCGGAACGCTTGGATCAGGTGGAGCGTATGCTGCATTCCCAAACTTTGTCATTCAAAGAGCTGATCGATCTGGCAAAGAATAAGGAGAAAATGCTCGCGAGTATTCCGGCGATCCAACCAGTTAAGAACGAACATTTGAAGCGAATGGCCTCCGGTTTTGGTTACAGGATCGATCCAATCTACAAAACAAGACGAATGCATACAGGAATGGATTTCACTGCGCGTGAAGGCACTCCTGTTTATGCAACCGGCGACGGAAAGGTTGTAAGTGTTGAAAACTCAGTTTGGGGTTATGGTAAATGCATAGTGATCGATCATGGTTACGGATACCGTACACGTTATGCTCACTTGAGTGCATTTAAAGTGGAAAACGGTCAGCGTGTCAAGAGAGGAGAATTGATTGGCCTCGTTGGCAGTACAGGAAAATCGACAGGCCCACACTTGCATTATGAGGTGGAAAAAGGTGGAGAAAAAGTGAATCCAATCCATTACTATCACTCCGATCTGACACCTACGCAATACAACAAACTCATCGAAATGAGTCAGAACTCATTCAAGGCATTTGACTAATTGAAGAAGAAAATGAAAATAGCATTGTTATCATTGGTGATTGCGGGAGGTCTCGCCATTCCCATGTTTTGGTCCGGCGAATCAGCGCTTGAATCGCCAGTCGCTCAAACAGCAAAGAATAACGCTAATACCAACGAGTCTTCCGATACATTGATCACGCTTATTGCAGTCGGTGACATCATGATGGGAACGAATTACCCTTCACCTTCATATTTGCCTCCATCGAATGTTCGCTTGCTTGAACCGATGCATGCTTACTTTAAAAAGGGGGACATTGTTTTTGGCAACCTTGAGGGGACCGTTCTGAACGAAGGTGGAAACGCCAAAACATGTCAGGATATGTCGAAATGTTACGCTTTTCGCCAGCCCGAATATTTTGTTCCTCAGTTGAAGGAGGCCGGATTCAATTTTCTCTCTGTTGCAAATAATCACATGGGTGATTTCGGTGATGCAGGAAGGTCAAATACACAGAAAGTGCTGAAGAATGCCGGAATTCGATATGCCGGATTGGAAAGTTGTCCTTGGGATACCATGACTATCAAGGGGGTAAAGGTAGGTATGACTGCTTTTGCCCCAAATAATGCCTGCCTGCAGATCAACGATTATGCAACACTTCGTTCGGTAGTAAAAAAGTTGAATTCCTTTTGTGATATTGTCATCGTTTCCTTTCACGGAGGGGCAGAAGGATCTGCCAAAACACATGTAACCAGAGGTACAGAGACCTTTTATGGTGAGAATAGGGGGAATGTGTATGAGTTTGCCCGGGTTGCGATCGATGCAGGTGCTGATGTATTGCTTGGACATGGGCCTCACGTCACACGCGCCTTGGATCATTACAAAGGCCGTTTCATTACCTACTCAATGGGCAATTTTTGTACCTATGGCAGATTTAATCTAAATGGCGTTTGCGGAATGGCACCTATGTTCGAATTGAAGTTGACACGTGAAGGAAAATTCGTGAGTGGTAGAGTGATCTCAACAAAACAAATCGGTGAGGGTGGACCCGTAAGTGATCCTGACAACGGTGCTTTTTTACAGTTGAAGCAACTAACATCGGCCGATATTCCTGAACTCAAGGTGAATTTTTCGGAGGACGGTAGCTTCAACTTTCCCGAATAGGAAATATGCGATAGCCGGTGTGTTCTGAATGATTTGTTCAGTACGTCCAAAATAGTTCCTTCATTCTAAGCGTTATCTGACACATTAACTGACAATTCGACAGCAAAAAAAGCAGTTATATCGGTCCTTCTGTCAAATTTGACATGATCATGGCTGAAAATTGCAGTGGCATAAACCTTGACAAGAAAGGGAAGATTTAAGTTGAAATAAAATTCAGAACAATGGGAAAAATAATTGGAATTGACCTTGGAACTACCAACTCATGTGTCGCTGTGATGGAAGGAAACGAGCCGGTGGTTATTGCCAACTCAGAGGGGAAAAGAACGACACCTTCTGTAGTGGCTTTTGTTGATGGCGGTGAGCGTAAAGTTGGTGATCCGGCAAAGCGTCAGGCCATCACGAACCCAAAGAAGACGATCTATTCGATCAAACGTTTCATGGGTACTTCTTTTGATGAATCATCAAAAGAGGTAAAAAGAGTTCCTTATGATGTGGTGAAAGGAGATAACAATACTCCTCGTGTTAAAATAGATGACAGAATGTACTCTCCTCAGGAGATCTCTGCGATGATCCTTCAAAAAATGAAGAAGACAGCGGAAGATTACCTGGGTCATGAGGTTACAGAGGCTGTTGTTACAGTGCCTGCATACTTCAATGATGCTCAGCGTCAGGCGACGAAGGAAGCAGGTGAGATCGCTGGACTTACGATCAAGCGAATCATCAATGAGCCTACTGCAGCTGCCTTGGCGTACGGACTCGACAAGAAAGGTGTCGACCAAAAGATCGTAGTCTTTGACTTCGGGGGTGGAACGCATGACGTATCTGTACTGGAGCTTGGAGATGGCGTATTCGAAGTACTGTCCACGGACGGTGATACTCACTTAGGGGGTGATGACGTGGACGATGCCATCATCAACTGGCTTGCGGAAGAATTTAAGTCAGAAGAAGGCATTGACCTTCGTCAGGATCCGATGGCTCTTCAGCGATTGAAGGAGGCAGCGGAGAAAGCGAAGATCGAGCTATCCTCTACGACCTCTTCTGAGATCAATTTGCCCTACATAATGCCGGTGAACGGAATTCCGAAGCACCTTGTGCGAACACTACAACGAGCGAAGTTCGAGCAGTTGATCGCTGAGATCGTGGAAAGAACGATTGCTCCTTGTCGATCTGCACTCAAGAATGCTGGACTTTCAACAAGTGATATCAATGAAGTGATCCTGGTAGGAGGTTCTACACGTATACCTGTGATTCAGGAAGCAGTGGAGCGTTTCTTTGGAAAGGCACCTTCAAAAGGAGTGAATCCGGATGAGGTAGTGGCTGTTGGAGCTGCTATTCAGGGAGGTGTATTGACGGGGGAAGTGAAAGATGTCCTTCTACTCGATGTTATTCCTTTATCGCTGGGTATCGAAACGATGGGCGGTGTATTCACAAAGTTGATCGAAGCAAATACAACGATCCCAACAAAGAAGTCGGAAGTGTTCTCAACAGCTTCTGACAACCAGCCTTCCGTGGATATCCATGTGCTACAGGGCGAGCGACCGATGTCCAATGACAACAAGACGCTTGGTCGTTTCCAGCTGACAGATATTCCACCAGCGCCAAGGGGCGTTCCTCAGATCGAAGTGACCTTCGACATCGATGCCAACGGAATCATGAACATCTCTGCGAAAGACAAAGGAACGGGCAAGCAGCAGTCGATCAAGATCGAAGCTTCTTCCGGTTTGTCCGATGATGAGATCAAGCGCATGAAGGCGGAAGCAGAAGCGCATGCTGAGGAAGATCAAAAACGTCGGGATGAAGCAGAGCTCTTCAACAAGGCTGATTCTACGATCTTCCAAACCGAGCGTCAACTCAAGGAATACGGAGATAAGATTCCTGCGGATAAAAAGCAGCCAATCGAAGATGCACTTGCAGATCTGAAGAAAGAGTTCGAAGCGAAGAACATGAACAACCTTCAGGCAGCAATCGACCGACTGAACAATGCATTCCAGGCAGCTTCACAAGATATGTACAATGCAGCAAATCAGACAGGTGGTGATGCAGGAGCCGGACAAAGTGCAGGCAATCCGAACGATGAAGTGACAGATGTGGACTTCGAGGAAGTCAATGACAAAAAGTAAAAGTGTAGTTTCTTCATACAAAGACAAAGGGAGTTCCTAAATTGGGAGCTCCCTTCGCTTTTATACAGGGTTTAATTTCCTCACGTTCTGTGGTGTGAGATTAGGTGTTCTCTCCTCTGGTTAGTCGTACCATATTGGCCTGTGAATAATCCTCAAAGTCCTCGATCATTTCTTGATCGAACTGTTTGGTCACGCTGATCGGTATATACTCCACCGCGACATTCGTTTTATCAAGCCCAAAGTCTTCAGCCGGTTTCAGTCCTGTGGACTTCACAAATCGGTAGGCTTTGATGCAGATCGACTGGAAGGCGGTCAATTTATTGTCCATGGAAACTCTCGAATTCAACACAATGAATTTGAAGTCTGGTTCCTTGAATTTACCCTTTACAGAGTCAAAAACGCTTTCGCCATTCAATTCTCCTTTTTCAACCATTTTTCGCTGGATCTTGCGCATCATGTATTCTATCCGGTGTTCTTCTTTGAATCCTAGCTGCAGGCTGACATAATAACATTTCTTGTCGATCAGCTCGTTCACGGTGTAATGAACTCCCCAAGGATCACTTAGGATGTCCAGATGAAGAAACCAGTACACGCCGGCTTTCCTGGGACGCTTTCTGAATAGAGAGAAATAAACTGTTGAATCTAGCTTGTTCGGCGTATTACTTCGCGTAGGATAGACCAGATTTGAGGCCTCATATTGCAAACCGGCATCATTGGAAACGTCATTTAGCACCGGAATCACTTTCTTCATGGAAATGTATTCCGTGATGTTTCTTCTCAATTGCTTGGCTTTGTAGTACAGGAACAAGATCGAGAAGAAGGTGACGGCCAGAATGAGTGTAAACCAACCGCCATGAACGATTTTGCCCAGGTTTGAAAACAGGAAGATACCCTCGATAGCGAGGAATACGGCAAATATCGCGAGATAAAAAGCCTTAAGCTTTGGATATTTCAATAGCAAAAGGTAACAGAGCAAAATGGAAGTCATGACCATGTCGATGGTTATAGCAAGTCCGTAGGTGGCTTCCATTGCGGATGATTTTTGGAAAACCGCGATCACCAGCAAACAGCCGGCCATCAGAAACCAGTTGATGAAAGGAATGTAGATCTGTCCCTGGTGTTCCGAAGGATACTTTACTTTAAGGTTCGTCCATAGATCCAGTTTGATCGCTTCATTCATCAGGGTAAATACTCCGGTGATCAATGCCTGTGAAGCAATGATCGTGGCTGCAGTGGCAATTCCAATTGCAAAGGGTAGAATGTTTTCAGGTACCATCGCATAGAACACCGTCTGCTTGGGTGCAAGAGCAAAACCATCTTGCAGACAAAGCGCGGACTGTCCGAGGTAGTTGATCACTAAGAGGCTGGACATAAATCCCCAGCTGATACGTATATTACCTTTCCCGCAGTGACCGAGATCAGAATACAATGCTTCGGCACCAGTTGTACAGAGGAATACAGCACCCAGCACCCAAAAACCACCATCTACGTTAAAGATCAGGTTGTAGGCGTACCATGGGTTGAATGCCGCAAGAACTTCCGGGTTTTTCGCAATGTTGATCACTCCCAGGTATCCAAGGAAGCCAAACCATACGAGCATTACCGGTCCGAATGCTTTTCCAATTGCATTAGTACCGAATTGTTGCACGGAGAAAAGTAGCACGATGATCCCAACAACCACCGGTAGTACAGGGAAATCAGGGTTTATATTGTTGATACCTTCTACGGCCGAAGAGATGGAAATGGCCGGAGTAATGAACCCATCAGCCATCAGTGTAGCACAACCGATCAGGGCAGGTATGATCACCCATTTGATCCGCTTGGCTTTCAGTAGTGCGTACAAGGCGAAGATTCCACCTTCCCCTTTATTGTCTGCATTCAATGCGAAATAAATGTATTTGATTGTCGCGAGCAGGATCAACGTCCAGATCACACATGACAGTCCGCCCATGATCAGATCTGGGTTAAAATCCTTTCCCTGGCTCGTTATTGCCTGAAATACATAAAGGGGGGAAGTTCCGATATCTCCGAATACGATCCCGATGGTGATAAGGACACCGGCAAGCGATGCCTTTTTTGTGTTGAGCGACATGCGAAAAAATTAGTAGGGCAAATGTAATCGAAAACAAAAAAATCAAGGGATTTAGCATGAATAAAATCTCAAATATTTCATTTTTCTCGTTTTTGTGCGGGGTATGGTATTTATTTTTCATTTTTCCTGTTTTTAAATGAAGTAATTAATGTAAATTACTTCAGTAACATAAAGTAATTAATGTAAAAAACTTCAATAAGATGAAGAAATTAATGTAAAATACTTTAATACAATGAAGCAATTAATGTTAAATACTTCAATAAAAAGTATTTTTTAATTATTTTTGAATTAAATACATTGGAAATGGAGCTTATTCACCGGTTTATTTATGACGAGTTCATTCATCAGCTCAAACCTGGGCGTGTACTTTTATTACTTGGCGCAAGACGCGTTGGGAAAACCCATCTACTGCGAAAAGTAACCGCATCTTTTCCCGCGGAACAAACATTGGTATTGAATGGTGAGGACCAGCAAACCATTGACGCGTTCCACGAGCGAAGCGTAGCGAATTTTAGATCGATCCTTGGTCAGGCAACGTATTTAGTGATCGATGAAGCCCAACAAATACCGGATATCGGATTGAAATTAAAGTTGTTGGTAGATGAATTGCCCCATGTGCATGTGGTGGTAACAGGCTCCTCCATGTTTGAACTCAATAACAAATTGGGAGAGCCATTGGTGGGGCGACTCCATGTAATTCAACTGTTTCCATTTGCTCAGCTTGAATTAATGCCCTATGAAAACAGCGTGCAGCGAATGGCTAACATGGAAAAAAGGATGTTGTTCGGTGCCTATCCCGAATTGGAACACCTTTCGGGTTCCACGGATAAAATTGACTACCTCGAAAGTTTGGTCAGCAGTTATTTGCTGAAGGATATTTTGGTGTTCGAAGGAATAAAAAAGGCAGATAAAATCATCGACTTACTCCGATTGATCGCATTACAAATTGGTCACGAAGTTAGCATCGATGAACTGGCAAAGAATTTAAAGGGCATCAGTCGAAATACGATCGAAAGTTACCTTGACCTATTGACAAAAGTCTTCATCATCTATCCGGTTCGGGGATTCAGTCGAAACCTTCGTAAAGAGATCAGTAAATCCAATCGCTGGTATTTTTATGATAACGGCATACGCAATGCGCTCATTCGCAATTACAATCCATTATCGATGCGCAGCGATGCCGGACAGTTGTGGGAGAATTACCTCATGTCTGAGCGCATGAAAGTCAACCATTACCTCAAGCGCAGGGTGAACAGTTATTTCTGGCGTACTTACGACCAACAAGAAATTGACTTGGTGGAAGAAAAAGCCGAAGACCTGTTTGCCTACGAATTCAAATGGAATAAGAGTACGACACGTATTCCGGCAGCCTGGCGAAAAACTTACACCAATAGTACGTTTGAACTCATTCACAAAGGGAACTATTTGCCGTTTGTGCTTGGGGAAGAGAAATGAGAGGCGAGATTAGAATAACCTGCTCAAAACAGAAGCATTGTTCTTTTAAAGCCGTTAATAAAAGTAAAGCTGAAAAAAAATCCCGATCATTCGACCGGGATTTTGCCATATAGAGTGGATTCATTTTTATTTTCTCACTGTTTCAACAACCGCCTTGAAAGCTTCAGGATGGTTAAGTGCGAGGTCAGCAAGAACCTTACGGTTCAGCTCGATTCCGCTTTTGTGAACAGCTCCGATGAATTGAGAATAGCTCATTCCGTGCTGACGAGCTCCTGCGTTGATACGCTGGATCCACAGTGAACGGAAGTTTCTTTTCTTTTGCTTGCGACCGATATAAGCATAAACGAGACCTTTCTCGATCGCATTTTTTGCTACGGTCCACACATTCTTTCTGCGTCCAAAGTAACCCTTTGACAGCTTCATGAAGTTCTTTCTACGTGCTCTGGAGGCAACGTGATTTACTGATCTTGGCATAATTTGAAGTTTTTAATAAGGAGTGCTTCGTTGTTTCGGAAGACTTAGTTACTCATTATTTGGTTAAATACTAAAAACCGAAGTGTGCAACAATCAACCGAAGTTGATCACTTCATGCACAACTGCAATTTAACATTTGACAGGTCAGAACCGTCAACCAGTCCTGCATGCGTCAGGTTACGCTTTCTTTTCGTCGACTTCTTAGTCAGAATGTGACTTTTGAAAGCGTGCTTTCTTTTGATCTTACCGCTTCCAGTAACCGTGAATCGCTTCTTGGCACTGGATTTAGTTTTCATTTTAGGCATCTCTCTTCGTTTTAAAAATTAACTCTATATAGCTTCTTTGTGGACTTTAAGACTGAAGGACTTTCGGATTTTAAGACTTTAATACACTCACAGTCCTAATGTCCTAACATCCTAATGTCTCAGAATCCCTTTTATTTCTTCTTAGGGTTGATCATAATGATCATCCGCTTGCCTTCCAGTTTTGGTAGCTGTTCAACCGCACCGATATCGGCCAGCTCCTGAGCGAACTTAAGCAGAAGTATCTCTCCTCTGTCTTTAAATACTATCGTTCGACCACGGAAAAACACATAGGCTTTCACCTTGTTTCCTTCTTCAAGGAATTTACGGGCATGCGCCAATTTGAAGTTGAAGTCATGGTCATCGGTATTTGGTCCGAATCGAACTTCTTTCAATACTACCTTGCTTTGCTTCGCTTTGAGCTCCTTTTGCTTCCTTTTCTGGTTGTAGAGAAATTTCCGGTAATCCAAAATTCTACAAACCGGTGGAACCGCGTTCGGTGAGATCTCAACCAGGTCGAGTTCCTGCTCCTCAGCCATTCTAAGCGCCTCAGAGGTTGATAATACAACCGGTTCTGCGCCATCCAGTATCAATCGGACTTCACGTGCCAAGATCTTCTCATTGATCTTGTGTTCTTCCTTTTCCTCTCTTCTTTGAAAAGTGTTTCTGTTGTTTTTTCTCATTAACTATTTAAAGGTTAGAAGACAGCTCCTCTTCGATCGTTTTACGAACCAGGTCACTGAAATCCGATACATTCATCGAACCTTTGTCACCTGCTCCACGCTGGCGAACGGAAACCTCATTGTTTTCGGCTTCTTTCTCACCAACAATCAGCATGAACGGGATCTTTTTCAATTCAGCTTCCCGGATCTTCTTGCCGATCTTTTCGTTACGATCATCAACGAATCCGCGAATATCGTAATTATTTAACAATTGCGAAACTTTTTCTGCGTACTCATTGTATTTCTCGGAGATCGGTAGGATCGCAAACTGTTCGGTCGATAACCAAAGCGGGAAATCTCCCGCGCAGTGTTCCAAAAGAACGGCGACAAACCGCTCCATTGACCCGAAGGGCGCACGGTGGATCATCACCGGTCGATGTTTGGCATTGTCCGCACCGGTATATTCAAGTTCGAATCGCTCGGGAAGGTTGTAATCCACCTGGATCGTACCCAGCTGCCATTCGCGGCCCAATGCATCCTGAACCATGAAGTCCAACTTGGGTCCGTAGAATGCAGCCTCTCCCAATTCAACCACCGTCGGAAGTCCTTTTTCCGCTGCGGCTTCAATGATCGCACGCTCCGCCTTTTCCCAGTTCTCATCGCTTCCAATGTATTTCGAAGGATTTTCCGGGTCACGAAGAGAGATCTGTGCCTTGAAATTCTCAAAATTCAGGGTCTTGAAAATGTAGAGCACAAGATCGATCACTTTCTTGAACTCATCTTTTACCTGATCTTGTGTACAGAAAATGTGCGCATCATCCTGCGTGAATCCGCGGACACGTGTCAGTCCGTGTAATTCACCTGACTGTTCGTACCGGTAGACAGTGCCAAATTCTGCAAAGCGTGCAGGGAGATCCTTGTACGAACGTGGTTTGGCTTTGAAGATCTCACAGTGATGCGGACAGTTCATCGGTTTCAGCAGGAATTCCTCATCTACATCCGGAGTTCTGATCGGCTGGAAGGAGTCTGCGCCATACTTGGCATAATGCCCTGAGGTCACGTACAATTCCTTGTTGCCAATGTGCGGAGTGATCACCTGGTCGTATCCCGCCTGTCGCTGAGCGCGCTTCAGGAAATTCTCGAGGCGTTCGCGTAGCGCAGCTCCTTTCGGAAGCCAGAGTGGAAGTCCCTGTCCGACTTTCTGTGAAAAGGTAAAGAGCTCTAATTCCTTGCCTAGCTTGCGGTGATCACGACGTTTCGCTTCTTCCAGCTTGGCGAGATGTTCTTCCAGCTCAGCTTGTTTTGGGAAAGTTACACCGTATATGCGGGTCAGCTGTTTGTTCTTCTCATCACCGCGCCAGTAAGCACCGGCAATAGCCGTTAGTTTAACCGCTTTGATAAAGCCGGTATCCGGTATATGAGGACCGCGACAAAGATCGGTGAAATTGCCCTGCGTGTAGAATGTGATCTCACCATCAGAAAGTCCCTCAAGGAGTTCGAGTTTGTAGGGGTCTTGACGTTCAGTAAAGTAAGCGATCGCATCGGTCTTAGTGATCTCTTTGCGGATAAACGGATTTTTCTCTTTTGCGAGCTCTTTCATTTTCTGCTCCACCTTTTCGAGATCCTTCTCAGTGATGCTTTGTTCCATGAAGTCTACGTCGTAGTAGAATCCATTTGCAACAGGCGGACCTATGGCTAATTTGATCCCCGGGTAGAAGAATTCAAGTGCTTCAGCCATCAAGTGAGCAGAAGAATGCCACATGGTTGATCTTCCTTCCGTATCTGTCCAGGTAAGTAACTGAAGCGTACAGTCGTTATTTAGTGGACGTGTTGCGTCAATTACCTCGCCGTTCACTTTGGCAGCAAGGACATTCCGTGCAAGGCCTTCAGAGATGCTTTTCGCCACATCGAGTGAAGAAGCGCCCTTTTCGTATTGCCTTACGGAACCATCTGGAAGAGTTACGTTGATCATGAGTTTTCCGAATGTTTGGGTGCAAAGATAATGAATAGGGCAGAAAAATCAGCTCATTCCCCGAGATCGCTATTACAATTGACCAGATCAGAAATTCTTCCCATCTTTAGAACCAAATTTCTTTTTTCGTCAGTTGATACCCTTCCAGCGCTTTCCATTCTTATTGATCTTCACATGCTTCGCGTTGGGGATCCTGCTCGAAAATTGGTTGCCATTTGACCCGTCTATTCCATTATTTCTGCTGGTGGGGGTTTTCTTATTTGTCGCTGCAGATCAATGGTTTAAAATCCGAGGCTATCTCTATTTTTTAGCTTTGGCAACCATCATGCTCATTGCTGGAATTGTGTTCATGCAGTTCTCTTCGCACAGGGGTGAAGCAACTGAGTTCATGCACAAACATGCACAAGGAAAAACGGTGGTGATCGCTGTTTCCGAAGTGAAAGAGGGGAAAGGAGATTGGAACAGGGTGCTCGGAGAGGTTCGCTTCTTGTCGACGATGAGCGGTTTCAAGCCGAGTAAGGCCAGGATGCTGGTTTTTACTGAAAAAAATGGACGTAAGCTTTCTCCCGGAGATCGATTGTTCATCGCTTCAGAAGTTCAGAAGATCCGTAACAAGGGCAATCCGGGGGAGTTCGATGCGGAAATGTTCTGGGGAAATAAACGAACCGGACTGATTTCTTTTGCCAGGAGCGACCAGTATGCGGTTTCTAAAGGGACTGGCGTCGGACTTTTCGTCAGATTCACAGATGCGGTGCGCAAATACTGTATTGACCAGTTCGTTAATCACTTTGGAGCACAAGAGGCCGCTTTACTCTCCGCGATAGTTCTTGGAGAGAAGTCATTGTTGGATGAGGAAACCAAAAACAGCTTCATGAATACCGGTGCAATGCATGTATTGGCTGTGTCCGGACTTCATATCGGATTGATTCTCTTCATTCTTCTGTTTATCGTTGAACGGTTCTCGGCTTTTGTGTCAAGACGAAATGCATTGATCGTACTGGTCGTCTTTTTTTGGTTCTATGCTTTCCTTACCGGTGCTTCCCCTTCAGTGATCCGGGCGGTGTTCATGTTCAGTATGCTGGCGTTCTCCCAGTTGTTGTCCAGGCGTTATGATCCGGTGAATATACTTTTCTTTACTGCATTCGTCTTGTTGTTGATCGATCCATACACACTGTTTGATATTGGTTTTCAGCTTTCTTACCTCGCCATGTTGGGCATTTATCTTTTCTATAAACCTATTGAAGAGTCCGTGCGGATCTCCAATAAATGGATCAGGAAGATCTGGCAGGGCACCGCAATTGGGTTTGCCGCTCAGATCTGCACTACGCCTTTGTCTCTCATTTATTTCAATCAATTTCCTAATTATTTCATCCTGTCGAATCTTGGCTTGATGGCAACATCCGGACTGATACTTGGTTTCGGGTTGTTCTTCCCGATCATATCGGGCATTCCTATTCTGTCTTCTGTGTTCGCATTCTGTTTGTCGGTCATTGTTTTGGTCACGTTAAAGTTCTTGTCATGGGTGGAGGCTTTGCCTGGTGCTGTGGTCTATGGTTACGATGTGACCTTGTTGCAGCTTTTGTTAGTTGTGATGGGAATTGTTTTGATCTTCGATCTCGTGAGTGTACGTTACAGGATGAAATTGGCTGGATTCTTTCTGATCGTTGGTGTGGGAGGCATGACTTACGACAGATATGAGAGGATCGATTTGTCTGAAGTCAGAATTGTTAATCATAACCGTCCGGTAATTCTTGTCAAAGAGGGTGCTGCTATTTTTTGTTTTTACTCCTTGAGGCGGAAGGAAGATTTGCCGAAGATATCTGCTTTGGCGGAGGCTTATTCCAGGGTTAATCCAGGTTCGATCAGGTATGTGGATATCACCAAGAAGAAATGGGATTTGCGCTCGGTCTCAGGTGAAATAAGCATAGAGGATGGAAAAGATGCCTTGTTCATTCAGGTTCGTGGTAAAAACTGCTTACTGCGTAAATCGAACGATGCGGTTGCAACGAAGAAAAAGATCGACTTTTCCATCGGCATGCCCTGGGTTACTGCGAATGTCGATCATTGCCTTTCCCATGGTTCTGTTCGTGTATTTTGATCAGATCTCCGTTAGTGAAATAACACGGTAAAGGTGGTCAAAGCGGATAAACAGTTCTTTAGATCGACCATTTTTCGATGACTCAAATTGCACTGTTAACCAATATCCTGAAATCATATTTTTGTCGGATTCCTCAAAGGTCGAATAAACATCGGAAAACGATTCATTTCTGCGATTTGGATCAATTTTATCCAGTTCTTTCAGGCTAAGTTTGTAAAGTATACGATTCGTGTTGAGTGATTTGCGCGAGTAGGCGGCAGACATCACCTGAAGCGTGTGTACTGTTAAATCGTCTTTGTCTTTTCCCTTGGCCTGATCGATCTCGCGTTTAAAAAAGCGGTAGAAGTTCAGCTCTTCCTCGGTGGCGAGTGATCCAGGATAGAGAAACGATTCCTCGAATAGAAAACGTTTGTATATCTCATCCAGCGAATCAGGGATCAGGATGCTGTGGTTGACACGCTCTGATGTAATGTTCAGTTCATGATTAAGGGTCAACACCAGATCTACATATCTTCTCTCTTCGCAATGAGTTCTCTCCAGTAAATCAAACTGCGATCGAAACGCAAAAAAGAACTGTTCGATGTAGGAGATCTTGCTTGTGTCTGCAAGTGTTTGCTCACGGACTTCCTCAATAATTCGTTCCAGTTCCACGTCAAACTTTTCATTTTGTTCATTGCTGTATTTGATAGCATACAAGGAGTCAAGTTTTCTGAATGAAGGAGGTCTGACGTTTGTTGTCTGACCGAAAGCGATAGCCTCGAATGCCGTTGTATCGCCTCCCAAACCTGCACGAACATACGCCAGAACCTTGGAATGTCTTCGCTGTTCAAAAGCCTCCGGCGTTTCCGGCGCCTGGTATCGCAGTCCGCACCCCGCAGCGATGAGTAGGCTGCAAATGAATAGCAACAAGTATGGAATTCGTTTGAACAGCAAACTTAAATTTAGAGAAGATTTGTGATGCGAGAGGAATAGACACAAAAAAACCGCCCATCTGAGCGGTTATTTTTATCGGTTAAGCATCACTGGCATGACCAGCATAAGTATGTCTTCGTTTTCATTGTCCTTTACCGCAGGCATGAGAAGACCGGCTCTGTTGGGTTCGCTCATTTCCAGTCTCACTTCAGGCGTGTCAAGATTGTTGAGCATTTCAAGCAGAAAGCGACTATTGAAGCCGATCTCCATGTCGTCACCATTGTAATTACATGTCAGGCGTTCGTTCGCTTCATTGGAGAAATCGACGTCTTCAGCGGAGAGTGAAAGCTCAGATCCGGCAAGTTTTACTTTGATCTGGTGTGTTGTTTTATTGGCGAAGATGGAAACCCTTCGGATAGCACTCAAGAATTGTTGACGATCAACGGTAAGCACATTTGGGTTCTCCTTGGGGATCACCGCTTCGTAGTTGGGATATTTTCCATCGATCAGTCGGCAGATGAGTACAATGTCGTTGAAAGTGAAGACCGCGTTTGACTCATTGTAATCAACCTGTACCTCTTCGTCACCAGTAAGATTCGTTTTCAGCAGATTCAGCGGCTTTTTGGGAAGGATAAATGAAGAGCTTCCGGAAGCTTCGGAATCTGATCTTCGGTAGCGCACAAGCTTGTGGGCATCGGTAGCCACAAAGGTGATGTCTTGCGGAGTGAACTGACAAAATACACCGCTCATCACCGGTCTGAGGTCATCATTTCCGGTTGCGAAAAGTGTTTTATTGATCGCCTTGGAAATGATATCCCCTGAGATCTTCAACGTAGTGCTGTTCTCGATAGCCGGGGTTCTTGGAAATTCATCCGCACCGTAGCCAACCATCTTTGATTTTCCGTTGTCGTAAGCGATTTCGATCGAGAAATTTGTTTTGTCGACAGAAAATGTACACGGTTGCTCGGGTAGGTTCTTGAGCACATCGAGTAAAAGCTTCGCAGGAATGGCAATTCGGCCTGCTTCGTTCGCATCGACGTTCATCGTTGTACGCATCGTTGTCTCCAGATCTGAGGCTGATATCGTAAGTTGTCCTTCCGCTATTTCGAATAAAAAATTATCCAAAATGGGCAGCGTGTTGCTGGTGCTGAGAACACCGGAAATACTTTGCAAATGTTTGAGAAGTGAAGTGCTTGAAACAAGAAAGTTCATTATTCGACGATTTTACTTCAAAACTAGGAAAGGCCAGCCGATTCTTGAGCTGAAATGGGTTGATTTTTTACAAATTTATCAACATTTAGGGGCTTACGACCGTTGATTCTTCCGGTTTGTTCGTGCTCATTTTAATTGCGCTCATGTCCATCGGGAAATAGACATGTCCCAGCAATAACGGATTGAACACAAAATACTGGCATTTCACCAATTCACCGTTGGGCAGTTCACACCAGAACTTATTCATGTCATCCATCACAACGTCACCGAATTCATTGCGCTGTTCAAATGCCGATTTTATGCGGAACATACGCAGACGAGTAGTTTTTCCGGATGTTTCGGTCACTGAAAGGACAACAAACGGTTGTGATCGCTTGACGCTGTCAATTTGTTGTGGCTTTAGCTCGTAGTTGGGATTATCGAAATGGATCTTTTTGTAGTTCTGAAGATAACGGAAGATCATCGCAGTATCGATACTAGGAAGTTTCTTACCTTGTTGATACACATCCAACTTCGTTTTTTTCTTCGTCACAGTGAAGCTGCGCGACGGTTCATCGTAGAATCGAACGTCAACCTTGGCGATCTTGTCGATGGTGAGACTGAAGATGTTCGTGCACATCCATTTTCGCTTATCAGCGAAGAACCTGGGTTCAATGATGCCTTGCATGCCTTTGATCTTCATCATGACAGGAATATCGCTTTTTCCCAGCTCTGCATCATCCAACAGCATGATCTGTCCATAATGATCCTGTGCGGGCGGACCGATGTACCATGTTTTGACCCAATCACCTTCCTGATAGATCTCGACTTTTGTACTTTGCGCTGCCATCAGCTTGAGGAACTGTTTGTGAGAGTTATCCGGCAGATAGCCTTTGAACTCCACGTTTTTAAATGCTTCGAGAATGAATTGCACATTCGTCTGGGTGATACAAGTACCGTTTACCTCTTCCCAGCGTTTGCCGTTTCGTAAGATTTCCATTTTATTACCGAAAGCATCGGTGATGATCACTTTATCCACGGCGGAAGTGTCTTGTATGTTGAATTCAATGAGCTCAGTGATCGAATTCCCTTTTTTATTCATCAATTTAACCGCAAAAACAGCCAAGAGAATTACAGCGGCGAGTGAAACCAGTAAAAAGATCAGTTTTTTTCTGTTCATGGATCAGAGTTGAGCATATCGTCTTTTGCGCAGCGTAGCCATTACAAATGCAAGGATCAGGACCATTCCGATCGGAACGAGCAGGTTCAGGACTTTGTAGAACTTCGCTTCGCTCTTGATCTTTTCTGCATCCATCTTTCGGATATCGATCTGTCTGCTACGGATATCGATTACTGAATTATCCCCCATCATGTAGTCCACCAAGTTCTGGAAAAACTCTTGGTTTCCAAAAAAAAGCGGAATTCTCAGTTGTGCCAGTTCAGGGTCCATTCGGAGATCATTGATTGCCTGTGGTCTATACATAAACCCGTTACCTGATCGGGCAGGCATTGAATCGTATTTGTTCGCAATAAAACGTCCGTTACCGAGGAGGAATACTTTTCCCTCAACACTGCTCTTTTCCTTGTATTTGGTCAGTGGATTTTTTGCGAATTCATCGACAATTCTGTTTTTGAAGTGGGAATCAAAATAACCTTCCGATATTCCGGCAAGACAGCGCTTGTTTACTTCATCTTCCGGGTTTTCTACCAATTCTGGCTTATTCCCATAATTCAATGGCATAGCGAGGCTAACCATTGGTGCGAGACCCGTAACGTTGGAATTCGTGGAAGATGTAAGTACAGGCGTAAGTGCCAATTTTTTGTTATCGACGAACTGGATCTCACTGGCGTATTTGAGGCCGACCGGCTCCACGTTTCGGGCAATAGGATGAGATGTGGGTGTTGCGAGAATGTGGAAGAACCAGGGGATCATCGACTGTTTTGCGAATGGTACCGATTTCGGTGCGCACATTGCATCCACCACGTAATTGTCATTCAGTTTCAATCCGTAATCGAACAACATGCGTTCAATGCCTGTGTTATATCGCGTAGTGTGGGTTACACCGCGCGTGTTTAGTGAATCTTCATTCAGGTAGATTGCATCAAGGAAACACATCAATCTGCCACCACGCATAACGAACTGATCAATAAGATAAAGGTCCTTGTTACTGAAACTGCTACGAGGTCTCGCGATAATGAGTCCATCAACATCATCGAGTGCGGCCAAAGAGTCGTTTAGCGTGATGTCTGCGATCGAGTAGTAGTTAGAGATCAAAGCACGTGCTCGCTGAGTTTCAGCAAAGGTCAATTCCCCGTGACCCTGAAGGAATGCAATGCGCTGTTTTGTTTCTTGCGTAGCCCTTCTCAGTGATGAAATGAGCATGTATTCCAGGTTTTTGACCGAATTCTCTATCAGTCCGGTCAAATCTTCCAGCATGTATGGTTTTCCTGGCTGGGTTCCTGGTAGGAACTGAATAGTGTTGACTGTAGAGCCGCCATAGTCAATGACAGCACCCGGCCAAATCATCATCTGTGTCTGTTCTCCATCTTTGGAAAAGCTAACATCGATAGGTATTATTCCATTCCCTCTGGCGTACAAAGTCTCAAAAAGAGCTTGTTTATCGGATTCGGTTCCTGTATTGGGATCAATGAAAATATATTCTATGCGATCTCCGGCGATTTCCTTGAACTCATTCAGTTTGTCTTCAATGGTATTTCGAAAATATTTCAGTTCGGAAGGAAGGTTGCCATCCAAGTAGATCTTAATGCTAAGACGGTTTTTAAAATGGTTTTCATCCTTCAAGAAATTAACCGTCCCATTCGAAAGTGAAAAGCGTTGATCTTCAGTCATGTCAATGCGGACAAACAGAAAGGTGCTAATCACATTGATCAGAACGATGCCGACAATGAAAACTCCAAAGAATGTCCAATTAAAAAGGCCTTTAAATACCGTTCGTTTTGCCATGGCTTAGCTCTTAGATGATTTAACGACCGTGAGCGCTGCGAAGAGGAAGATCCCGATAATGGAAATGAAAAAGACCAGATCTGCCGTATCGATTACTCCTTTCATGATGGATCCGTAATGAAAAGATAAGCTGATGTATTGTATAACAGAATCCAGTTTTCCGAGCAGAACGTAGGATCCTAACAGCGTTAATCCGGAGTAAAAGACGAAGCAAAGGAAGACACCAACAATAAAGGCAACAATTTGATTGTTCGTCAGTGAAGATGCAAACAGTCCAATGGCAACGAATACTGCACCGAGGAACAATAATCCGATGTAGGATGTGATCGTTGCTCCGTCATCCAGAATGCCCACCGGCGAACCCAGGTAATGTATGGATAAGTAATAGACAAGTGTTGGGATTATTGAAAGGAATACAAGAGTTACTCCAGCTAAATATTTGGAAAATAAGATATTGAAATCCGAGATCGGTCGGGTGAATAGTAGCTCGATAGTGCCTGTTCTCCGTTCTTCCGCAATCATACGCATAGTGATCGCAGGAATAAGGACCATGAAGATGAACGGTGAGATCTCGAAGAACGGAACAAGCGTAGCTTCACCACTTTCCATCAGGTTGGCATTGAAGAATTTATAGTTCGGAATTACCCAGTGCAATAAACCTGAAGCGATCAGGAAGATCAGAATAAATATATAGCCGATGATCGAGCTCAGGAAGCTTTTTATTTCTTTGAAATAAAGTGCCTTCATGCAATGTTGTTGATTACAGGGTCAAAATTAAGATTTCCTTCAGAAACAAACAGGAAAATCTGAGATACGTTATGCGCATTAAAGGTGTTAATAAAAAAAGTCCTGCTTGGTTACAGCAGGACTTTTTCGAATCTCTTGAACAAATATATCGTTAAGCCAACTTTACATTCACTGCGTTCAATCCTTTTCTACCTTCTTGAAGGTCGAATTCGACTTCGTCGTGTTCCTTCACTTTGTCAACAAGTCCTGTGACATGTACAAAGTACTCCTTCTTTGTTTCTTCGTCGATAATGAATCCAAAACCTTTTGACTCATTAAAGAACTTTACTGTTCCTTTACTCATTATAATAAGAAATTAATTGGTGTAAAGTTAGACTTTAATTTGTGTTAACAAAAAAAAGAACCTATAATTATTCAATAGGTGGCATTTTTGCATCAAAACCATTGAAATGCTCCTGAAGACTCCATGCTTCAGGTTTGTTTTTGAACCAAGGCTTTATTTTTGTCCAAATCTCGATGAAAGTACTTGATTTGCGATAGTTCTCGAGGTGTTCCGCCTTTTCCCAATGACTGTATGTGACTATGATCGAAGGGTCATCAGCTCCGCGAAGTAATTTCATCCCGAGGCATCCCGGAAAATTGTTGACCTTGTTTTTGGTCGATTCGAAGAAGTTCAGAAAATCTTCGACTCGGTCTTCTTGAAAATCCAGTTTTACGATTCGTACTAGCATCAGAAAAGTGATTCGATCGTTGTGCGTGAGCCGCGAGGTGTGAATTCAACACGAACAATATCGCCGACACGCACGCCAAAAAGCTTATCGGCACCGCCACTTCCTGCATTTGCGCCTCTGTTGATCGCTATCTCCAGTATGCCGTTGCTGTTAAAAACAGCCACCTTCTCTCCACTAGGCACCGAATTATATGTTGAGGAGATCTCGTCGATGTGGTAATCCTTGTGTCGGTAGTAGATCGTGAAAGGAATATCTTTTCCGAACCTTTCAAACAATGATTGGTGAATGTTGGTGATCAGGTTCCCGTAATTATCGATGTGAATAACATTTCCTTTGATGAGATTTTGCTCTATCACCGCATTCTGACTGAAAGCCCTTTTGAATGAACTTGAAGGAGAGGCAATACTTTCCAACTTCTCTCCGTTCAGTATTCGGCACGCTGCAGGAATGAGCATGTTTTTAGTGGGGAATCTGAAAAGCGAAACATCAGAAAGAACATCATCGATCCGATAGAATCCTTCAGCTTGCTCTTCACCGACCAAAGCCCCGAAAAAACCATTGTCGTTGGCCACGAAGTAGTGTCCTTTGTAAAGCATGACAGCCGGAAATGTTCCTTCCGATCCGGAGAAATTCACCATGGGCTCGCTGTCAACACCAATGACATGAACTGTTGCTTCGGGAAAATCTTCAAAACAGCTCGAAACGTAAAAAGCTGCCTGAACGACGTCAAACGGTTTTACATTGTGCGATATATCAACGATTCGTGCATCCTGAACCCTGCTGAGAATAGCACCTTTTATAGCTGCTGAGTAATGGTCCTGAATACCCATATCGGTGGTAAGGGTGATAATTTTCATCGTGCTGGGCGGGGTCTTCTTTTTTGCAGAATTATTTTCCTAATTTTGACTCAAAAATAAGTTTAATCGGGCTATTTTCGTGTAGCTTCAGTACAAATTATTAAGCTTGCAGGAGAAAAAGATCGAAATCAATGGGGTGAACCCGGCTGAGCTGTTCGGTGTCAACAACTCAAAGCTCAAACATATCAAAAGTTTCTTCCCGAAGTTAAAGGTAGTGGCACGGGGCAACGTATTGACCATTCACGGTGATGAGGAGCTCATGGATGAATTTGAACGGAAATTCGAACTGATCCTTCGGCATTTCGCTAAATTCAACAGTATTACCGAGAATAACATCGATAACCTCATGCTCGATGAAGGGGAAAAAATGCTCTCTTCGGATGATGGTTCTGAAACCATTGTGCATGGAAACCAGGGTCTCAAGATCAAAGCACGGACGCTCAATCAGAAAAAGCTGGTGCAGTCGATCGACACAAACGATATGGTTTTTGCAGTAGGACCAGCAGGAACAGGAAAAACATATACGGCTGTTGCCCTAGCTGTGAGAGCGCTTAAGAACAAAGAGGTAAAACGCATTGTGCTCACCCGACCTGCTGTAGAGGCAGGAGAGAACCTTGGATTTCTTCCCGGTGACCTCAAAGAAAAGTTGGATCCTTATCTAATGCCGCTTTACGATGCGCTACGTGACATGATCCCGCCGGAAAAATTACGGGAAATGATCGAGTTTGGGATCATTGAGATCGCACCACTGGCATTCATGCGAGGTAGGACACTCGATAAAGCTTTCGTTATTCTGGATGAGGCACAAAATACCACATCCATGCAAATGAAAATGTTCCTCACGCGCATGGGCATGACAGCCAAGTTTGTCATCACAGGTGATATGAGCCAGGTTGATCTTCCGCATCGTCAGCGTTCTGGATTGGCCTATGCACTCGATATCCTGAACGAGGTAGAAGGTATTGGTATCATCCGACTGGGACAGAGCGATGTGATCCGGCATAGTCTTGTAAAACGTATTGTGGATGCTTTTGACAAAGCAGAGCAGGCGGAAAAGCAAGAACGTATCGATAAACAAAAAGAAAAAAAGAAGGACGATCATCGTCCCCACGATCTCTAAACAATTCTAATATTCAATCATGAGCAACGCACTGGTTAAAACCGATTTTCATTTTCCCGGTCAGAAAAATGTTTATAAAGGAAAAGTAAGGGATGTGTACACGCTCAATAATGACCTTTTGGTGATGGTCGCATCTGACCGAATTTCGGCGTTCGATCACATTTTACCTAAAGGAATTCCATACAAAGGCCAGGTGCTCAATCAGGTGGCAACCATGTTCCTGGAGGCAACGCGGGACATTTGTCCAAATTGGTTATTGGCAACCCCAGATCCAAATGTTGCCATTGGTCATGCCTGCGAGCCGATCAGAGTAGAGATGGTCATCAGAGGATATCTCGCCGGACATTCAGCCAGAGAATACAAGGCTGGGAAACGCATGCTTTGTGGTGTAGTGTTGCCAGAAGGAATGAAGGAAAATGATCGTTTTCCGGAGCCAATCATTACACCTGCAACTAAGGCGGAGGAAGGTCATGATGAGGATATTTCAAGAGAGGATATTCTTTCCCGAGGTATTGTTCAAGAAGCGGTGTATCTTAAAATGGAGCAATACACAAGAGCACTTTTTCAGAGAGGTACAGAAATGGCTGCAGCAAGGGGACTTATCCTTGTGGATACAAAATACGAATTTGGATTGCGTAACGGCGAAGTAGTTCTCATTGATGAGATCCATACACCTGATTCTTCGCGGTATTTCTATGCCGAAGGTTATCAGGAAAGACAAGATAGCAATGAAACTCAAAAGCAGCTTTCTAAAGAGTTCGTTAGACAGTGGCTTATCGAACATGATTTCCAGGGGCTGGAAGGACAGCAAATGCCTTTCATGCCGGATGAATTTGTCGAAACGATCACTGACAGGTATATCGAATTGTTTGAAATGATCACTGGCAAAACATTTGAAAAAGCCGATACTTCATCCATTGAGGAGCGGATCCAAAGGAATGTTGAATCTTTTCTTTCTGCTCATTGAGGAGTGGCGATAAAACTACAGTGACGCTTGTCTTGGGGGCAAGTGAAGAGCCTTCCAGGTATGCAAACATGGCCGTGAGGTTACTGAGATCGTATGGCTATCCGGTAATTGCATTTGGAAAAAGGAAAGGAAGAATTGACGAAACCGAGATAATCACTCTTTGGGATACATCATGGCAGGTTGATACAGTAACCTTGTATATCAATCCGGCTCACCAGAAAGAGTACTATCAGCGAATTGTTGATCTGGGTCCGAGACGCGTGATCTTTAATCCGGGGACTGAAAACACAGAATTTATTGAACTTTTGCGCGATGCAGGAATCGTAACAGAGGAGGCTTGTACGCTGGTATTGCTCCGAACGGGCAGTTATGGCTGAATCATTTTGCAATTCAGCAGAAATGTAATTATACCGAGAATTTTCATTGCATCGAACCAACAAACAGGCGAAAAAGTTGTTGTCACCTTTAAAGATTCGCTTTTTTACGGAGTTCGTAATTTCATAGGCCGTCAATCCGTATTTTTGCCACAACAAACCAGATCGGATGGATAAATTTCTCAGTTCCCTTTTTTCGATGCGCATGATGGCGGTCTCAATGATCGTTTTTCTTTTGGCCATCGGCGGGGCAACACTTATCGAATCTACGTATGACATACAGACGGCAAAAATCCTTATTTACAATGCGCTATGGTTTGAGATTCTGTTGACCTATCTTGCGGTTTTACTCATTGCGAATATCATTCGATACCGCATGTTTCAGCGGGAAAAGATCGCCATGTTGATGTTTCACCTGTCCTTTCTGGTGATACTTGTGGGAGCTGCAATCACACGCTTCATTAGTTTTGAAGGACTGATGTTGATCCGTGAAGGCGAACAGTCGAATTTCATTTATTCGCATGAGCCTCATTTGTGGTTTCGGATCAACAACGGAAAGCTACAATACACGTATGCCGAGAAGATGTATATGACGGAGCTTGAGCCACTGGGCATAGGACTCAATCGATTTTCGATACCCGTTGAGTTTCCGGACCATGGATCACCGATCACCATCGAATACCTGAATTTCAGAAATAACCTTGTCGATACATTGATTGTTAATGACTCCATAAATGGTAAGATTCTGGAGATCATGACCAACGGTATGCAGCCAAACCACGTCGGACCCGGAGGATTTCTTATGATCGGTGATGTGGCACTTTCCTTCGAAAAGAAAGACGCCATGCCCGGAATAGATGTTTTCCGTAAAGGTCAAACAGTAATGATGAAATCAAAGGTGCCGCTGCGTTATCTTCCAATGGCCGAGATGCAGAAGTTCCGCCAATCAGGCATGGGAGTCCCGGATTCCTTGTTCATTGAAATTCCAACTGATTCGGCAGTTCCATTCATGACGACCACCTTGTACCAGTCAGGTCAGCAGCAATTCGTATTCAAGCAGGTCCTCAATCATGCGAAAAAGATGCTACTTCCTTCGGGGAGAAAGGACGTTGGTACAGACTACCTGACGTTGCGCGTTTCGGATGGAAAAGAGTCAAAGATCGTGGAATTGCAGGGAGGTATCAATGCCATTCCTGAGCGGGAAATGTTCACATTGGGCGGACTAACCTATGAGATGGAATATGGATCAACGCGCATTGAACTTCCGTTTGCGATCGCCTGTCGGGATTTTCAATTGGACCGCTATCCCGGATCCAACGCTCCGAGTTCCTTTGCCAGCGAAGTAACGATCATTGATGAGAAAAATAAGTATACCCGTGATCAGAGGATATTCATGAATCACGTTATGGATTACAAAGGATATCGTTTCTTTCAGTCAGCCTATGATCCTGATGAAAAAGGAACTCGATTAAGTGTTAACCACGATTGGTGGGGGACAAACATCACCTATGTCGGGTATTTGCTTATGTCGATAGGGATGATTCTTTCTCTTTTTGCTCCCGTTGGTCGCTTTCGTGAGTTGAACGCATTGTTGCGTAAATCGCGCGAAAAACGGTCACAATTTTTAAAGATACTGATCGTCGGAATGTGCATGACCTCAACTTCGATTTTTGCGCAGGAGCATGATCATGCGCATGAGGCGGACGGGCATCAGCATTCTCATGAAAATGCAGTAGTGCCGCCGAAACCTGTATTTACCGTGATGTCAAAGGAGCATTCAGCAGAGCTGGCGTCTTTACTTGTTCAGGATTATGATGGAAGGATCGTTCCGATGCATACAGTTTGCGACCAGATCTTACGTAAAGTGCATCGCGACAATAAGTTTGAGGGGTACAATGCCGTTCAGGTAGTGATGAGCATGCACATGTATCCGGATTACTGGTTCGGTAAGCGAGTGGTGCATGTTTCCTCCAATTTGAGGGAACGATTCAAGCTTGGTGAGTATGCCTCTTTTCGGGAGCTTGCAAGTGAAAACGGAGATTTCAAGTGGATGGCAGAATATGAAAAAGCACATCAGAAATTGGAGTCACGGAGGGATGAGTTCGATAAGAAACTGATCAAGCTCGTGGAGAAATTTCAGGTATTGCAGTCGGTTTTTAGTTGGCAGTACATGCGCATCATTCCTGTCAAAAGTGATAAGAACAATACATGGTATATTCCTTTGAATTCTGAGCTGATGCGTCTGGATTCCATATCATCTTCCTTGGCGCTTGGCTACATTTCAGGTCTTGATAAGGCAGCAAAAACGGGTCAATACGGACAAGCAGCGGACCTTCTCGCAGAGCTTAAAAAATTTCAGCGTGAAGCCGGTTCAAAAGTAGTTCCTTCCGAGACGGCTGTAAACGTGGAGATCAGCTACAACAAAATGAACATCTTCAAGAATACGTACCGTTCCTACTTGGTCATCGGACTTATCTTACTGATTGTGTTCTTCACACGAATATTTGTCAAACCGTCTGAAAAAGCGAACAAGATTTTCAACATTCTGGCCCGCAGCATGACTGCGCTATTGGTTGTTTTCTTTGTGTATCATGGCGTCGGTCTTGGCTTCAGGTGGTTCATTTCTGGCCATGCTCCATGGAGTAACGGTTATGAGGCGGTTGTATTTATTGCATGGGTAACTGTCATCGCCGGATTTCTCTTTTCATCAAAGAACCCAATCGTTTTGGCAGGCACGGCGATCCTTGCTTCCATGATGATCTTTGTTACCGAGATGAATTTAATGGATCCGGAGATCACGCCACTTCAGCCTGTATTGAAGTCCTACTGGTTAATGATCCATGTGGCGATTATAACAGGTAGCTACGGGTTCTTGGGGCTGGGAGCGATTTTAGGCTTCTTAAACCTTTGGCTGTATATTTTCAGGAATCGTCAGAATGGCGCTGTAGTAACACTGAATATTAACGAGTTGACCTATGTGTCCGAAATGACGATCACAATAGGCCTATTTATGCTGACGATCGGGACTTTTTTAGGGGGCGTATGGGCGAACGAATCCTGGGGGCGCTATTGGGGCTGGGATCCGAAAGAGACCTGGGCGTTGGTTTCTGTTCTCGTGTATGCCGTCATTCTTCACTTAAGGTATATCCCTTCAATGAAAGGAAAGTTTGTTTTCAATGTGGTTAGCTTGTGGGGTTATTCAGCCATATTGTTTACTTTCTTCGGTGTTAATTTCTATCTCGTCGGATTACATTCTTATGCACAAGGTGAAGGTCTGGGAACAATTCCTGGATGGCTTTGGGTAATGATTATCAGTTTTCTACTTTTTACAACGATTGCGTACTTCAGGAACAAGAGCTACAGCGGTCAAATAACGTCTGGTACATGAATTTAATTGCTTCCCAATGAAACTTGATATACTTGCTTTTGCGGCCCACCCGGATGATGTTGAATTGTCTTGTGCGGGAACGATAATGAAACACATCGATCAGGGCAAAAAGGTCGGTATAATCGACCTTACAGAAGGTGAGCTTGGTTCTCGAGGGACAGCTGAAACGAGGAGGGAGGAGGCTAAAGCAGCCTCTGAGATCATGGGCCTTCATCGTAGGGATAACTTGCGCATGCGGGATGGTTTCTTTGAGCTTTCAGAGAGTAACAAGCGGTTGATCATTGAACAGATCAGAAAGTACCGTCCGGAGATCGTTCTGGCGAATGCTATGTCGGACAGACATCCGGATCATGGTAGAGCAGGGAAGCTTGTTTCGGAGGCGTGTTACCTTGCCGGGTTGAGAAAGATCGAGACGATCCATGAGGGTGTTGTTCAGGAAGCACACAGGCCCAGAGCGGTCTATCACTATATTCAGGATTATTACATGGCTCCTGATTTCGTAGTCGATGTAACGGGATATGTTGACCGTAAGATAGAGGCAATTAAAGTGTATAAGACCCAGTTCTACGATCCGGAATCTATAGAACCTCAGACTCCGATTTCTGGAGCAGAATTCATTGAATTCCTGAAGGGCCGAATGATACAAAATGGTCGGATCGCTAAAACCGAATATGCAGAAGCATATACTGTTGAAAGAGCACCTGGGGTGAACGATCTGTTTGATCTTTTGTGATGGTTTTCGGGAGAAAAGCAACTATTCTTTCTAAAGAAACGAACTCAGTATTCAAAGAATTTGATCTATGATAATTTGTTCTCCGTTCCAAATGATCGTCTCTCCCTGACGTTTGCCTATAAGTAAATTCGAAAGAGGAACATTAACAGAAATAGCCAATATACGCCTTCCGTTGTTGTGTATGATCCCAATTCCTACGCCGATAAAAATGAAATAATTCTCTGTTTTGATGAGTGAACCCGACTGAATAGTCGGTTTTGGCGGCAGCTCTCTGATCCTTTTAAAAACAGCTATATTTCGTTCGCTTTCCTGTAATTGTTTGCCCAATTTTTCCAGCTCGAGCTGAACCATTGCTCTGGATGTTTCGTGCTTATCGCCTGCTGAACTTTTTGAATCATTCAGTAACGACTCCCTTACCTCTGCTATTTGTTTTGTCAGCAATTCAGTTTTACGCATTAATTCAGCGTGTACCTTTTCAAGAACTGCAATACGTTCAGAAGAGCTCGTCATAAACCGTTCGTATGGCTGTAATAAAATTGTGGTCACTGAACTCAAGTCCTTTCTTTCGGATGGTTTCCTTTGAAAATGGGTGATCATTCAGTATTTTTTCCATCGCCATAGCAAGGCTGAGCGGATCATTGTCTTTTACTTTTAGTCCATGTTCATTGGTCATTTCCGCTGCAATTCCTACTGGAGTAGACAGCACGGGGACACCGCAGGCCCATGCCTCGGCCATCACGATTGAGAAAGTTTCATAGTGTGAGAACATAACAAGTGCCGCAGCATGCTGAAAAAATGGAACCAATTCATTCGGTTGTAAAGGCCCCCTGAAATCAACGTACCGATTCAGGCCCATCAAGCTTACTGTTTCAATCCAGTCGTGCCATGGTTCATCACTAATAATTATTAACCGAGTTTCCTCGTAGCCTTTTTGTACAAGCAAGGAAATCGCTTCGAGAATTCCCCTGACATTCTTCAGCGACGGATCAAGTGTTGAAACGTGAAGAAAATATCCGTTGTTGTTGCTTTCAAAAGCCGGTATGAAAAGTTCCGTATCGACCGGATTGCCAATGACATCGATGATTCGCTCTCCGAAAATGTTTCGCATATCCTTTTTTAGGAAATCAGACACAGCAATTATTCGGTCTGCATTTTTACGAATGAGTTGTAAGACGTATTTCTCTTTAAAGGAGAGTTTCTCTTTTCGTCCGGGTCTGTAGTAAGATGCATGTTCAGTGACGACCAAACGGCATTTGAAGAATTCCTTAGCTTTTACAAAAATATAACCGCCGGGAACAAGGATGTGGCCATGTATCAAATCGGGGCGGTCAATCAGTTTCATACCTTCCGAAAGTGCCTTCAACCGGTTCTTACGTCGGGAAAGAAAATGACTGCCTTTCGGATGATAGATCAGGAATTCCTTAAAAGAGTCAGTTTCGATCAGTCTGACTTCGTTTGTTTTTCTGTCTTCTTCTGGTACCGTATGAATAACGCTGATCTGATAATACTGAGACAGCAAAAGTGCCTGGCGTTGTACGAAGTTACCCAGGAATGGATGTTCAGGCGTTGGATACCAAGAGCTTAGGATTAGAATATGTTTTCTTTCGGATTTCACGGTATCCGAATTTACATATATTATGCGAGTGTCTTTTCAAAAATATCCCGAACCTGATCAAGTGCAAAATCGATCTCCTCCCGGGTGGTGTAACGAGAAAACGAAAAGCGTACATTCGGCCTTGTCATATCGGCCTGAATGCCTTCCAGAACATGTGATCCTTTTGTCGCCCCTGAAGAACAGGCACTTCCACCCGAAGCGGCAACTCCCTTAAGGTCGAGTGTGAAAAGCAGTAAGCCTGACTTTTCAGACTTCGGGAAACTCACGTTCAGAACAGTGTAAAGAGAATGCTCCGGATCCGTTTCGCCATGAAATGATATATCACTGAACAGCCCTTTCAATCGTTCGATCATGTAAGTTTTCAATCCTTGAACGTGAATTTGGTGTCCTTGTACATCTTCATAGGCGAGATCCATGGCCTTTGCTAAACCAACTATTCCGTATACATTCTCAGTGCCACCGCGAAGACCTCTTTCCTGCGCACCGCCGTGAATTAAAGCCCCGGCCTTTGTGTTTTTGTTGATGTAAAGGAAACCTACTCCTTTCGGACCGTGGAATTTGTGTGCAGCACACGTGATGAAATCAATATCAAGCGCCTTCAGATCGAATGGATAATGCCCCATCGTTTGTACCGTATCCGAGTGGAAAAGTGCACCGTATCTTCGGCAAAGCGCACTCACTTTATTCAGGGGCAGCAGCGTGGCAATCTCATTGTTGGCATGCATCAGTGTAACAAGTGCCCGTCCGGAGGATGCCAGTAATTCTTCCAAATGGTTGAGATCAACGTGTCCTTTACTGTCAACTGTTACATGCGATACGTTCACCCCATCAGATTGTGCCAGTGCTTCGGCGGTATGTCCTATGGCATGATGTTCAATACTGGAAGTAATGATGTGCTGAATACCGAGTAAATGAACGCAGGAGTGAAGAGCCATGTTATCCGCTTCTGTCCCTCCTGAAGTGAAGATGATCTCTGACGGTTGACAATTAAGATGTGCTGCAATTGTTCGGCGTGAGGTCTCGATCAATGCCTTTGCCTGACGCCCATAAAAATGTGTTGAAGAAGGATTGCCAAACCCATCGCGGAGAACCGGGATCATCGCGTCAACGACTTCAGGGGCGATCGGCGTAGTGGCCGCATTATCAAGATAAACACGCATGAGCAGAATTTTTGCAAATGTATGCAATTGACCATTTCATGTGAGTGAATGTTCATCACATTCTTGCATCCTTAAGTGCCGTTTAAACAACGCAACAAAAAAATCGACCCGAAGAAAAACGATTGTGCTTACAGGGAAAGTACTTTAAACTCTGTCCTTCGGTTTTCCTGATGTTGTTCATCAGAGCAATTTACACCGTTACTACAGCCGTTGACGAGCTTTGTTTCACCATAACCGGCCCATTTCAATCGATCACTGGCAATGCCCTTCGTTGTGAGGTAATCGACCACTGCTTTTGCACGTTTTTCGGAAAGCTGCTGATTGTAGGTATCCGATCCACGTGCATCGGTGTGACCACCAAGTTCGATCTTTAAAGTGGGCACCTCGTTCATCAGTTTAGTAAGACGCTCAAGCTCTGCGGTTGATTCCGGTCTCAATGTTGCCTTGTCGAGGTCAAAGAAAATGTTCTTCAGAACGATGGTGCCGCCGACAGCGAGCTTTTTCAGCTCAATATCCTTTTCTACTTCTTGAAATGCTGCGGTAGCCGGGATGTCGAAATTCTCAGAGTGAAATAGGTAGCCATCTTTCTTAACCGCGATGCCATAGTTCTTTCCTGCAGGCAAAGACACCAGATATTTCCCTGTCGATGAATTCGATTTAAAAGTTGCAATTACCTTGTTCGCTTTGTTATCAACGATCTCGATCTCTGCTCCCAGTTTTTCTTTCGAGACAAAGTCTGAAATAACGCCTTTCAGTAGAGTGAGTTGTGCCTCTTTTACTTCTACTGTTGGTGCAACTACTGTTTCTTTAACCGGCTTTGCTGCGCTGGCGATCAGGTTGTCTTCGTTGTTTAGGATCATTGGTTTTTCAGGTCCGAGAAATGAGATCACATACAGGTCGCGTAAACCATAGCTGCTGGCGTCCATCGAGGTATAATAACCACGTTTTCCGTTCGCATTGATCACGAAGAAAACATCATCATCAGTTGTGTTGACGGGGTAGCCGATGTTTTCGGGTTTACTCCATGTTTTGGTTACAGCATCATAGGAAGACTTGAAGATATCAAATCCACCCATCGAGTTGTGTCCTTGTGAACTAAAATAAAGTGTTTTTCCATCCGGATGGAGGTACACTCCTTCTTCACTGTATTGGGTATTGATCACGTTCCCGAGGTTTTGCGCCGGACCCCATTTACCTTTGTCGTCTTTGTAGGAAACGTAAATGTCATGATCTCCGAGTCCGCCGGGTTTATCAGAAACAAAATAAAGGGCATTGCCATCCGGAGAATAACATGCAGTCGGTTCGTGGTAATCCGTATTGATGTTCTTTCCGAAAGGTTCCGGTTTACTCCATTCGGTACCTTCGAGTGTTGATTCAAAGAGGTCGCCACCATTGAATTTGCCGAGATAGATAATGAATTTTTGACCATCCGCCGATACACCTGAGTTTGCATCGTGATTATCACTGTTGATTGGTTTAGGTAAATTTTTAGCGGGAGACCATGTCCCGTCGGCTTGTCTTTCGGTGACGTAAATGTCTTCAAATTGTTCATTGATGTTCTCGTCGATCTTGTCGCCTGTTGATCCGGGACGACGTGATGTGAATAAAAGAACCGACTCGTCGGCAGAGATCACTGCCCCGTATTCATTGTATGGTGTGTTGATGTTTGGACCGAGGTTGTCTATGAAAACTCGGATCGGGTTCTTGACAAGTTCTTTACCATTGTAACACTGTTTGATTCTCATCTGAACTTCACTAACGGCTTTAGGATCCTTAGAGGCGGAGGCTGTTTTCTGGAATTTACTGAATGCAGTGATCGCTTTGTCAAATTCAAGTGAGAAATGATAGGCTCTTCCGAGATCATACTGAATGTAGGGATCAATATTCGGATTGAGTTGTAAGGCTTTTTCGAGATGGGGAAGTGCCTTGTTCTTTTGAACGGAGGCAAGATAGCACTGTCCTAGCTTCATGTTTAGTTCAGCGTTGTTCGGATTGAACTTATTTGCTTTTTCGTAGTAGGGAAGGGCCTCTTTATAATGAACCACTCCTAGGGCATAGATCTCATCACCAAGCTTCAGATTCTCTTTGGCCTCTTTAAAACCATCCTTGTCATCTTTGAAATTGTCTTTGTCAAACTCGACATTCTGAGCATAGGAGACAGCCGTTATGAAAAATGTCAGGAGAAAGAAAAATATATTCAGTGTTTTCATGGCATATCAGATTAATAACAGTCAGTCGTATGGCTTTTTGCAGATTCTACCCCGAGCTCAGCGGCTTTTTTCCAGTCTTCACAAGCGCCTTGATTGTCTCGGATCAGCTCTTTGGCATTTCCACGGTTCAAGTAGGCATAGCCGTTGTTCGGGTCCAGCTCAATGGCTCTGCTACAGTCTTGTATGGCACCTTTATAATCTTTCATTTTGAATTTCGCCGCCGCTCTGTTATTGAAGGCAAAGGCATAATTGGGATCGAGCTCGATGGCTTTGGAGAAATCCTGAACGGCTGACTCGTATTCGTTGAGATCATATCGTGCACTTCCTCTGTTGTTGTATGCGATCACATACTTTGGGTCGAGTCCGATGGCTTTGGAGAAATCATTTACAGATCCTTTGATGTCACCGGATTTTCTTTTAGCACTTCCCAGATTATTGTGAACGAAACTCATTGTATTGTCGATCAAAAGTGCTGCTTTGTAATCCTCTATCGCACCTTTGTAATCGCCAAGTTGACGTTTCGCACTTCCACGATCGTTGTAAGCGTATGCATACCCTTTGTTGCTGGTTATGGCTGAAGTAAAATCGTTCAGTGCACCTTGGTAGTCCTTTTGGTTGAATTTCAGCACTCCACGGTAGTAAAAGGCTTGTGCATGCGATGGATTGATCTCTGTTGCTTTAGAATAATCAGCAGAAGCAGCTTCTGCATTACCCGTAGCTTCATTACATCTGCCCCGAGTGAAATGGCTTTCTGCAGTTGCGCGCACCCGAATGGAACTATCCATATCGGTGATCGAAAGGGCATAGTTTTTCAATTCATAATGTGCAATTCCACGATTGTAAAAAGCCTGCTCAAAACCCGGTTGAATTTCGATCGCTTTTGAAAAGTCAGCAATGGCTTCATCGTATTTGCCCGCCTTAAAATTTTCAATTCCGGAATTGTAAAGTCTTCCTGCCTCGGTTCCTGCTTCCTCAAGAATGGTGGCCTTCACAACCGATTCATCTTGTGCAAAGAGTACTGAAATTCCGACAACTAGAAGAATTACCGTGAGAGCGAACGATCTGATCTTTTTCATGGGTTAATTATTTTAACGCTTCCGAATTTACAAAAATGATACCGAAACCGATCATTGCAAACAGCAAATAAGTGGCCGTTTATCATTGAGCCAAGAGCCCTAGGCTATGCAGATAATGAAGTTTAGCCTTTTGATTCTTGGCTTTTGTTTCAATCACTTTCAGTTCGGATGTTATGGCTGTCATCTCGCGTGTATTGATCATGAACAGTGAGCTTTCCCCGTTATCGAACATGTTTTGTTCACCTTCCAGCAACTGTCGGGCGTCCGAGTACATCCGTTCAACTGTTCCCAACAGGTCAGTGTTCAGTCGCCAGTCTAGAAGAGCATTCTGTGATTTGGCTTCAATAGCTGCTTGTTTTGCTGCAAGCTCTAATTCGTAATCGGCTACCTTGAGATCAGCGAGTTTAACTGCGCCGCGTTCCTTCCTAAGCAGAACCGGAAAAGACAGATCAACTCCCCATTTGTAATTTCGGGTGGAATAGGCAGTAAAAGGGTTATTACCGATCGGCTCGTTCAGTGCATTGTAATTGATGTCCAGCTCAGGTTTAAGCTGTTCTTTTTTCCACCTTAAATCAGCCTGATAAGAATCAAGTTGCAACCTTGTTTGTAAAAGTACCGGGTGTGTAGACAGCACGGTGTCAGGAATGTTCAGTGGAATATTCTCATCTCTTTTTGGTAGTACATCGTACCCTATTGGCACGGTATTCTCTGCCAGTTCCATCGGTATCAGGCCATCGTTCCAAAGAAAAACGGCAATCGTGTTCCTGCTCATTTGTAACTCTGCATTGGCTTGCTGGAGGTTGAAAAGTCGTTGCTGAACCTGCATGGATGCTTCCACGGTATCAATGAAAGATCGGTCGCCCAGCTGAGCGGAAGTAACTACTGCCGAAAACCGGACCATTGCAGTTTGATAGGCATCTTCAAAAACTTTCAAGCTGTTGTATTTCTCGAACCATGTCCAGTATGCCTTTCCCGCTTCCAGAATGAGTTCGTTGACCAATTCTCGACGTTTAGCCAGTGTACTCTCCTTGAATAATTTTGCTTTGATCAATTCAGTCCTTCTTTCGTCGATGATAAGTCCTTTCCCCAACGGAAGTGAGATTCCTGCATAGGCAAGCCCCGCATCCGGCGTACTGAACTGAGGGTCGAGGTAAACGCCTGAGTTTTGTTCAAAACCGCCCTTGAATTCTATTCCAAACCATGTTGGAACCTTGAGTCCGGCATCGAGCAGGCTGAAATATTGCGCACCATCAAAGTACTTTTGATGCATATCGCCATAGAGCTTCGGGTCAAATGCACCTCTGGCCTGAAGTAAATTGGCCTCACCAATGGAGATCTGAAGTTCAGCCTGTTTGAACACCGGGTGATTTTGCCTCACAATTGACAGAAATGTTTCATGGTCGAGCACCTTCTTTTCCTCTTGCGAATGTCCGTTATGAAAAAAGACCATTAAGAGGAGTATACAACCGGCTATTTTTGAACAAAAATTCATGCCTACCGAAGGTTATTTCTTTTTAACATTATATTGGTCCGTTTCCTTATAAAAATCGGGTGGGAAACCATTGATCTGGCGCCAGAGTTCATACCAAATGGGTACATCTTTTAAAAGTAACATGCTATTTGTGCCTGAACCAACTCTAAGAGCTTCCGGCCATTTGTGGTCCTTGGGGTCAGGTGCTACCAGAATACGATACATTCCGTTATCACTAATGAAGTTGTCAATTGCAACCACGGTGCCACCATATGTTCCGTAGCTGGTATTCGGCCAGCCGGAAAAGACAATTGCAGGCCACCCGTCGAACTGGATCCGGACATGCTGTTCCTTGGCAATCAGAGGAAGATCAATCGGTCGAATGTACATCTCAACAGCCAGGTTGGGATTGGCTGGCATGATACTGATGATTTTATCACCTTCTTTGATCGTTTCACCCAAACCGGTTTGGATAGCTTTGGTGATGTATCCGTCCTGAGGGGCGGTGATGTAGTAGAAACCGGTTCTGACGGAATAGTTCATGTATTGATTCTGCAATTTGGTTACATTCATCTCTGCATCATACATATTTGATAATGCGCTGTATTTTTCTGATTCTGCTTTGGAGATGTTATCCCTGTATTGGGCCTGTATGGATGTTAGTTCTACTTGTGCGTTGATTACCTCGTTGCGGCTCGATAAGAGATTTTGTTCATGGCTGATCATGGTGGCCTGTGCTTTTTGCATGATCAATTTTCTGTTTTCAAGCTCTGTAAGTGACTTTAATCCTTGCTTGTATAGCTTTTCCATTCGTTCAAACTGCTCCTCAGCGATGTTGAAGTTGATCTTTGATGCCTGATAATCCATACTGTCGCTAGTAACTTTTAGCCGGGCCTGTTTGTACTTTATCTTTGCTTGTTGCAATTTGAGTTGACTTGTTGTTAATAGCGCATCTATTTGATTATCAAGTGATTTAACCTTTTCTCCATACGATTTTGCGGCAAGCTCTTTTGATTTGAGCTGATCCTGTGTGCGCTCAAGTAATTTTGGATCGAAGTATTCATCCTTGATCTCGGATATGTAGAGGATGGTGTCACCTTTTTTAACAAATTGTCCTTCTTGTACAAACCATTTTTCAATTCTTCCTGCGATCACCGAATGAATGGTTTGTGGTCGTTGGTCCGGACGAAGCGCTGTAACAAATCCCTTCGATCGGATATTTTGAGTCCATGGAATGAAAAGAAGTAAAAGCAATACAGTAACTCCTATCCAAACCGTGCGTTGAAGCAGTTTACCTGAGCTTTTCCCTTCAACTTTACTCAGAGAGCCATATTGCTCATTTCGTATATGGCTATTGCGATTATTTGGCGAAATATTCAGCATATTAAAGACTTAGATCATTCTGTAATTCATTGTATGTCCCGGTTTTAATTATCCTTCCACTATCCATTATTGCAATGTGACTGCATTTTTGGGCAAGGTACAGGTCGGCTTCAACTGCGACAAGTGTCCATTTGTTTTCTGGAGAGGTCAAGAAATCAATTATCCGATGTCTCTCTGGTTCATCGATATGGGTCAGGGCGTCCTCTATCACGATAAATCCTGGCTTATCAGCAATGCATCGAGCCAATAGTATTTTCTGCGCGATGCTTCTGGATAGTTTTTTCCCTTCAGGATCAACCGCAGACTGAAACCCGTCTTTTTGGCTTTTTATGTATTGTTCAAGCCCGACTGATTTCACTGCCCATTGCACGTTTTCAAAAGTTGCTTCTGACCGCCCCATAGTAATATTGTCGAGTACAGTTCCTTTGAAAAGCTGTTCCTGTGTAAGGCAGTCTCCAATTGCAGATCTGAGTGATCTCAGATCGAGATTTTTGATCGGTATACTGTTGTAAATTATGTTACCGTTATCCAATTCATAAATCCCAGTCATTATTTGTAGTAAAGTACTTTTCCCAGAACCATTTTTCCCATGGATCAGCCATTTTTCACCCGGATATATCGCAAGATCTATGTTATTAAGAACCTGTTTTTCGTGGTCCGGATATGTGAATGACACATTGGATAGTTCAATGGAAATTCCATTTGATGCTTCTGCTTGTGAAAATTGTTTCCCTTCATTTGTTTCCAACTCCAGGTCGGTAACTTGTCCTACCTTTTCCAAAGATGTGAGCACATCATAGATAACTTCTAGATTCAGAATGATTTTTTCAACTGAATTGATCACGAGAAGTATGATAATCTCTGCGGCGACGAATTGCCCGATGTTCATGAGTTGTTCCATCACAAGAATACCTCCGATTGCCAGGAGTCCCAAAGCGACAACAGCCTTAAAAATTACCAAAAGCGAGAATTGTCTTACCAAAATATTGAAATGACTCTCGCGTGCCCCCAAATAATCGTGGACATAGTTGTCTACTCGTTTCAACGGGAGTTCTGTGTTTCCAGCCAATTTAAACGTCATGTGTGTTCTTGCCACTTCTTCAAGCCAATGGGCAACTCTGTATTTATGCATGGATTCTTCAAGGCTGGTCTGTAAACCCCTTTTTGCGGTGAGCCTGAAAATGGCATAAACCAGTATAACAAGGAATATACTAAACATGATAAAAAAAGGATGGTACAAGGAAAGCAGAATCAATCCAAAGATTACCTGGAGCGATGCGGCAGAAAGATCTATCAGTAATTTCGATAATCCTTTCTGAACGGATATTATGTCAAAAAATCGATTCATGAGCTCCGGAGGATAATGCTTGTAAAGCATTTCCATTCGGATGCGTGGTATTCGGTCAGCAAATTCGAAAGCAGCTCTCGTAAATAACTTTTGCTGCAAGTTCTCGGTAATACGCAACTGATAGATGCTGAGAAGTCCATTCAGAATAATACTAGCTACCACAATCCCAACGAGCACGATCCATGAAGTCGAGATCTGTCCTCCCTGAATGAGGTTAATGATTGCCTGGATCCCGAGCGGGAGAGAAAGGCTAATCAATCCGTTTAACACGGAATAGATGTAAACATTACGTATATCTTGCTTGTCTTTCGCAAGCATCATGAAGAAACGTTTGACAGGAGTTATTCTTTCGTTCATTTCAACCCTTTTTAAGTACTGTTTTGAGAACAAGTTCTTTTACAAATGACCTTACAGCGTCTTCACCATCGATCACGTTTGTCAGTCGGGGAAGATGAGCAGCAAAAAATCGCTGGTGATGAATCGATTCAATGATGGTCGAAATGAGCATCTGTGGAAATGGGTAATTCGGATTGGCATCCGAAATGAACTTGCTTACTCGTGCAACCAATTCTTTGTAATCACTGAATAAACCTTCGCGATTTTCACTGTCGACCTGTTTCGTAAGGTATGCTTTAGATGACTCGGAAGTAACAATCATCTGCAGCTTTACGACATCAATGTGCGTGAATACATCATCATTCGTTACCTTCTGTGTGAGCACATCCAGAGATCGCATGATCCGATCTTCCGGAGATTCGATATTTGCCGTAGCGAAAGCGATCCTGTAGTCCATCCACGCCCAATAGCAGGAAGCAAGATAGAGCAAAAGCTTATGCTTACTTTCAAAATACCTGTATACAGATGCTTCAGGCGAAGCAATACGCAATCCGAGTTTTCTAAAAGTAAATTCTTCAAAACCCAGCTCGTGGATCATGTCAATGCTCTGTTTGATGATTTTCTTTCCAAGCTCACTTGACACGGGATCCTTTAGATAGGTCCGATTGTTTATGGCAATGTTTACAGAACGTATCATTACGTATTTTTATCGCTAAAATAATAGTAATACTATCTAATAACAAAAGCGATGTATTAATGTTTGTTAAAGTTTAAAAAAAAGTCGTCCCGGAGGACGACTTCACCTAACTACTACTACTACTACTATGATTGGA
>Ga0315902_10000418_pt1 | contig 70921 bp, 69 predicted proteins | sample LakEriMetagenome_9_FD_203523 | JGI IMG/M metagenome (GOLD analysis project Ga0315902, IMG submission 203523) | Freshwater fungal communities from buoy surface, Lake Erie, Ohio, United States - Buoy 12 MA117 | ecosystem: Environmental > Aquatic > Freshwater > Lake > Lake biofilm | place: USA... | reverse complement strand
TTCCTGCCGCCGGGGCATTGATAGGTGCAGTGATGAAATCCACTGGCGGACAAGCGGACGCGGCAAAGGTTCGAGAACTATTACTTAAGCATTTAGGGCAATAAACTAATCACATGAGCGAGAAAAATCCGACCAATAAAATGAAGCCAAGATCTGGCTTAGTTACAGATGGTATGGAGCGCGCACCAGCACGAGGAATGTTACGTGCAGTTGGATTTAAAGATGAAGATTTTGCTAAACCTCAAATTGGAGTTGCATCCTCTTGGAATGAAATTACCCCTTGCAATTTGTCTCTAGATAGATTGGCAAAGGCATCTAAGAAGGGTGTGATTGAAGCTGGTGGATTCCCAATGCAATTTGGCACCATCTCTGTTTCTGATGGAATCTCTATGGGGCATGAAGGAATGCATTTTTCCTTGGTATCAAGAGAGGTTATTGCTGACTCTGTTGAAGCGGTAATGCAAGCAGAGCGTTTAGATGGCATGGTTACATTTGCAGGTTGCGATAAATCACTACCTGGCATGATGATGGCTGCAGCAAGATTAGATGTGGCATCAGTATTTGTTTATGCAGGTTCGATTATGCCAGGCAAGGTAGATGGCAGAGATGTAACAATCATTGATGCATTTGAGGCGGTTGGTGCATGCGCTCGCGGATTAATCTCACAAGATGAGGTAGATAAAATTGAACGCGCTATTTGTCCGGGCGAGGGTGCTTGTGGCGGTATGTACACAGCAAACACAATGGCTGCAGTTGGTGAAGCGATTGGATTGTCGCTACCTGGATCTGCATCCCCGCCATCAATTGATAGAAGACGTGATGATTATGCAGTTAAATCAGGTGCAGCAGTTGTTGAATTGATTCGCCTGGGCATAACCACACGCCAGATTTTGACCAAGAAAGCTTTTGAAAATGCAATCACAGTTGTGATGGCACTAGGTGGGTCAACTAATGCTGTGCTTCACCTACTTGCGATTGCCCATGAAGCTGAGGTTGATTTAACTCTGGAAGATTTTCAAAGAGTTGGCGCAAAAGTTCCATTGCTTGGTGATTTAAAACCATTTGGAAAATATGTAATGACTGATGTGGACAAAGTTGGTGGAATTCCAGTAATTCTTCGTGCTTTGTTAGATGCAGGTTTACTCCACGGTGATTGCTTAACAGTTACCGGCAAAACCATGGCTGAAAACTTAAAAGACATTAAGCCACCAGATCCAGATGGAGAAATCCTAAGAGCTGTTAAGAATCCAATGTCACTTGGTGGTGGAATTACAATTCTAAATGGTTCATTAACGCCAGAAGGTGCTGTCTGCAAAACTGCAGGAATTGAAGTTGAATTGTTTGAAGGACCAGCAAAGGTATTTGAAAGAGAACAAGCAGCAATGGATGCTTTAGAGAATGGTTCAATTGTTGCAGGTGATGTTGTTGTTATTAGATACGAAGGTCCAAAGGGTGGACCTGGTATGCGAGAAATGTTAATGATCACTGGCGCTATAAAAGGTGCAGGTCTTGGAAAATCTGTATTGCTATTAACTGACGGAAGATTTTCTGGTGGAACCACTGGCCTTTGTGTTGGCCATGTTTCTCCTGAAGCAGTTGATGGTGGCCCGATTGCATTTGTTGAAAATGGTGATCGTGTAAGAATTGATGTTAAAAATCGAAAACTTGATTTACTTGTCGATGAAAAAGAAATGGCTGAGCGCCGAAAAAGTTTTAAACCACTGACTCACAAGTACCGTCGCGGAGTATTGGCGAAGTATTCAAAATTGGTAGGCAGTGCCGCAAAAGGTGCGGTCTGCGATTAACACTTTTTCGTTATCTAAGTAGGCTCAAATACTGAGATCGCTATCTCAGGAGTTGACTACCCCTCACACCACCTGCGAAACTACCGCTATGAAGAAAAGCTCACTTATCTCACACATCGTGATCACATCAGTGGTCGTGGTGATTATTGAGCGTGCGCGCTAACTAGAAAAAGTTAGTTCGCACCCCTCAGATAAAACTGAGGGGTTTTGCTTTAGATGGGTATTACTTAAGAAAGGAAGCGATGAGCAAGATCAACGGTGCGCAGAGTTTAGTTAACGCACTTGAAGCTGCTGGTGTCGAAGTTATGTTCGGCATACCTGGCGGCGCAATTCTTCCTGCTTACGATCCAATTTTTGATTCTAAAATTCGCCATATTTTAGTAAGACATGAACAAGGTGCAGGTCATGCTGCAACTGGATATGCACAAGCAACTGGCAAAGTTGGAGTTTGCATCGCAACCTCAGGCCCTGGCGCAACCAATCTTGTAACACCACTTGCCGATGCACAAATGGACTCAGTTCCAATTGTTGCAATCACTGGCCAAGTGCCTGGACCTGCAATTGGTACAGATGCATTCCAAGAGGCAGACATCCGTGGCGTTACGATGCCAGTCACTAAACATAATTATTTAATTACCGATCCTGCTGATATTCCACGTGCAATTGCTGAGGCTTTTCATATAGCAAGCACTGGTCGTCCAGGTGCAGTTCTTGTTGATATTGCAAAGGATGCACTTCAAAAAGAGACAACATTTAACTATCCAAAAAATGTTTCCTTAGCTGGATACAACCCAGTAATGGAGCCAAAGAGTGAAGCGATCTCTGATGCAGCTGCTCTAATCTCGCAATCTAAAAAACCAGTTCTATATGTTGGTGGCGGAGTTATTAAGGCAAATGCTGCAAAAGAGCTGCTTGCGCTTGCCGAATTAACTGGAGTGCCGGTCGTTACAACACTTATGGCACGAGGTGCATTCCCAGATTCTCATAAACAACATCTTGGCATGCCTGGTATGCATGGAACTGTTGCTGCAGTTACTGCTTTGCAAAAAGCTGATTTGCTTATAACTTTGGGTGCAAGATTTGATGATCGAGTAACTGGAAAACTTTCAACCTTTGCACCAAATGCAAAAATCATTCATGCCGATATTGATCCGGCTGAAATAGGTAAGAACCGCCATGCAGATGTTGCAGTTGTTGGAGATCTAAAAAACATCTTGCGTGCCTTAGTTCCAGCAACTAAAGCAGCCCTTGCTAAATCAGCTCCTGATTTAACTCCTTGGTTAAATGAGGTTTATGGCTGGCGCAAAAAGTTCCCACTTGGATATGACACACCTTCTGATGGTTCAGTTTCACCACAATATGTAATTGAAAGAATTGGGAAAATCTCTGGACCAGACACAATCTTTGCTGCAGGTGTTGGCCAACATCAAATGTGGGCTTCACAATTTATTGGGTATGAAAAACCAAGAACTTGGCTTAACTCAGGTGGCTTAGGAACTATGGGTTATGCAGTTCCAGCTGCTATGGGTGCAAAGGTTGGTGCACCTGACACAACAGTGTGGGCAATTGATGGTGATGGTTGTTTCCAAATGACTAACCAAGAATTAGTGACCTGCGCTCTAAACAATATTCCAATTAAAGTTGCAGTTATTAACAATGAATCTTTAGGCATGGTTCGCCAATGGCAAACCTTGTTCTATAACCAAAGGTATTCAAACACTGATCTACACTCAAAACGAATTCCAGATTTTAAGATGCTTGCCGAAGCTATGGGTTGTGTGGGCTTGCGTTGTGAGACTCCTGGTGATGTTGATAAAACAATTGAAGCTGCAATGGCGATTAATGATCGTCCAGTAGTAGTTGATTTCAATGTACACAGAGATGCAATGGTTTGGCCAATGGTTGCAGCTGGTACTTCAAATGATGATATTACAGTTGCACGGTCAATGGCACCTGTCTGGGATTCACAGGAGTTGTAATGGCAATTCATACTTTGGCGGTTTTGGTAGAGAACTCACCTGGAGTTCTAGCACGCGTTGCATCATTATTCTCGCGTCGTGGTTACAACATTGATTCACTTGCAGTAGGACCTACAGAGAATCCAAAAGTTTCTCGTATGACTATTGTCTTAAATCTTGAAGGTCATGCTTTGGATCAAGTAAGCGCCCAATTATTTAAGCTGGTAAATGTGATTGGCATTTCAGAAATGAAAGACTCTGATTCGCTAAAGCGTGAAATTTTATTGGTGAAGGTAGTAAATACCCCAGCGACCAAAGAGATTGTTAGTAAACACAAAGCAGTGATATCAGATGAGGCTGCTGGAACAATTTCTATTGAGGCAGTGGGTCAATCCTCTGAGATTGAAGCATTGCTTAAGGAGTTAAGACCACATGGAATTCGAGAGCTCGTTCAATCTGGTTTAGTTGCGTTAGAGCGTGGGGATAAAACCTTGGCTGACCGCACCTTAAGCACGATGGGAACAGCTAACGAATCTAATCCAAATAGCTCAACCGCTGATTACCAGAATTAAACAAACCAACAAAAATAAGGAGAAATAACGTGGCAACGATGTATCACGACGAAGATGCAGATCTAGCGATCATCCAATCTAAAAAGATTGCGGTTATCGGTTACGGATCCCAAGGACATGCACATGCACTATCCCTTCGCGATAGCGGTGTGGATGTTGTAGTTGGTTTGGCAGAGAGCTCAAAGTCAAGAGCCAAAGCTCAGGCTGAGGGATTAAAGGTTGCATCTGTTGCTGATGCAGTTAAGGGTGCTGATGTTGTTATGTTACTTGCACCAGATCATGTGCAACGACATATCTACAATGATTCAATCGCACCAAACATCAAAGACGGCGCAGCGCTCTTCTTTGGCCACGGATTTAATATTCGATTTGGTTACATCAAACCGCCAGCAAATGTTGATGTTTGTATGGTTGCGCCAAAAGGCCCAGGCCATTTAGTACGACGTGAGTTTTCAGCAGGTCGCGGAGTTCCAGTAATTGTTGCAGTTGAACAAGATGCAACTGGCAATGCCTGGCCAATAACTCTTTCATACGCCAAAGCAATTGGCGGATTACGTGCTGGTGGAATTCTGACTACATTCACAGAGGAGTGCGAGACTGATTTATTTGGTGAGCAATCTGTGCTTTGTGGTGGCGCATCCCAGCTTGTTATGTATGGATTTGAAACATTAATTGAAGCTGGATATCAACCAGAGGTTGCATACTTTGAGTGCTTACATGAGCTGAAGTTAATTGTTGACCTTATGTATGAAGGCGGAATTGCAAAGCAAAGATGGTCTGTTTCAGATACTGCTGAATATGGTGATTACATCTCTGGACCAAGAGTTATTGATCCAAGTGTTAAAGAAAACATGAAGGCAGTACTTGCAGATATTCAATCAGGATCTTTTGCTAAGAGATTCATTGATGATCAAGATGCTGGCGCTCCTGAATTTAAATCATTGCGCGCAAAAGGTGAGGCACATCCAATTGAGCAGGTTGGTCGAGATCTGCGCAAAATGATGTCTTGGGTTAAATCTTCAAATAATGATGATTACAAAGAAGGAAATGCGGCGCGTGGCTAAACCAGTAGTTCTAATTGCCGAGGAGTTAAGCCCTGCCACATTAGAGGCATTAGGGCCTGACTTTGAGGTGCGTAATTGCAACGGAGCAGATCGAAGTGAATTGCTATCAGCACTTGCAAAGGGTGTTGATGCAGTATTAATTCGATCTGCAACCAAAATGGATGCCGAAGCAATTGCAGCAGCTAAAGGTTTAAAAGTAATTGCACGTGCCGGAGTTGGATTAGATAATGTTGATATACCAGCATCAACTGCGGCTGGTGTGATGGTTGTAAATGCGCCAACATCTAACATCGTTTCGGCGGCAGAGCTAGCAATTGGTTTACTGCTGGCAAGTGCAAGATCAATCTCTCCAGCTCATGCTGCTTTAAGAGATGGCAAATGGGCACGATCTAAATACACCGGTGCTGAACTTTTTGAAAAGACATTAGGAATTGTTGGATTCGGTCGAATCGGTCAATTAGTTGCACATCGCATGCAGGCATTTGGTATGAGTGTTGTTGCATATGATCCGTATTTACAGCCGGCCAGAGCTGCACAATTAAATGTTAAATTAGTTGAGTTAGATGAATTGTTAAAAACTAGTGATTTTATTACCGTGCATTTACCTAAAACTAAGGAAACTGCAAACTTAATTGGAACTGATGCTCTTACTAAAGTAAAACCAAGTGTGCGAATTATTAATGCCGCACGAGGTGGCGTATTGGATGAAGCTGCACTTTATGAAGCACTTAAATCTGGACGCGTTGCAGGTGCTGGACTAGATGTATTTGCCACTGAGCCTTGCACTGACTCACCATTATTTTCTCTAGATAATGTAGTTGCCACACCCCACCTTGGCGCTTCCACTGATGAAGCACAAGAACGGGCAGGTATTGCAGTTGCTGTTTCAGTTAGAAAAGCTTTATCAGGTGAGTTAGTTCCGGATGCAGTAAATGTTAAGGGCGGTGCGATCGATCAAGCAGTTCGTCCAGCGCTGCCATTGGTTGAAAAATTAGCTCAAGTTGCAACCTCATTGGCTAATGATGTTATTTCAGCAATTGATGTTGAGGTGCGTGGTGAAATCTCAAGCCACGATGTTTCAGTCCTTGCAACAAGTGCTTTAAAGGGTGCCTTACTTGCAATGGGTGCTGAAGATGTTACCTATGTAAATGCCCCTGCTTTAGCAAGCTCTAGATCTCTAACATCTACTGTTTCAACAGATGCAGAAAGTCCAGATCATAGAAATTTAGTTTCAGTGCGTGCAGCTTGTGCTGATGGTTCTCAAATAATGGTCAGCGGAACATTAATGGGAATCAAGCAAATTCAAAAAATTGTGGCAATTGATAAATTAGATTTGGATTTAAAGCCAACGAAAAACCTTTTGTTTTTACGTTACACCGATCGACCTGGTGTTGTTGGTGTAGTGGGTAATGCTCTTGGCAAGTTAGAGATAAACATTGCTGACATGCAGGTTGGGCGCACTCAAGAGGGTGGTCAGGCATTAATGGCTTTGACTGTTGACTCATTAATTCCCAAAGAGATCATTGATGTAATTTCTAAAGAAACTGGGGCATCATTGGTTCGATTTGTTAACTTGGTGAATGAATGAAAAATTTCAATTTAGCAACTATTCCAGGTGATGGCATTGGTCCAGAGGTAGTAACTCAAGGACTTCGGGTACTAGATGCGGTTGCGGGTAAATACAGTTTAACTTTTACGAAGACTAATTATGAGTTGGGTGCTGCTTATTGGCATAAGACTAAAGAAACTTTGCCTGAGTCAGTTATGGCAGAGTTAGCAAAGTCTGATGTAATTTTATTGGGCGCGGTAGGAGATCCAACCGTACCAAGTGGAGTTTTAGAACGTGGATTGCTTCTAAAACTTAGATTTGCATTTGAACATTACATCAACCTAAGACCTGCAAAACTTTTCCCAGGAGTGACTTCACCGATCACCAACAACAAAGGTATTGATTTTGTAGTTGTTCGTGAAGGTACTGAAGGTTTATATGTTGGCGCCGGATCCATAAAGGATGAGGGCACCAATAAAGAGTTAGCAATTGAAGAATCTATCAACACCTACAAAGGCGTTGAGCGGGTGATCCGAGATGCATTTAATAGAGCAATGTCTCGTCCTCGTAAGAAGCTGACCTTAGTTCACAAAAACAATGTGTTGACTAGAGCAGGTGGACTTTGGACTCGAGTGTTTAACGAGGTAGCGAAAGATTTTCCTGAGATAACAACTGACTACCTACATGTTGATGCCGCTTCGATGTTTTTTGTTACCAACCCAGAGCGATTTGATGTGGTTGTGACTGATAACTTATTTGGAGACATCATTACAGATATTGCAGCAGCGATCTGTGGTGGAATTGGTCTTGCTGCAAGCGGAAATATAAATCCAACTGGGGCTTATCCTTCAATGTTTGAACCAGTACATGGCTCTGCCCCAGATATTGCAGGAAAGAACCTGGCAGACCCAACTGCAACTGTTTTATCTATTGCAATGATGCTTAATCATTTAGGTGAGCACAAAGCTGCGCAGGATGTTGAGAATGCAGTGGCAAGAGATTTGGCTGCACGTGGAGATAAGAAGCGTTCAACCTCTGAAATTGGTGATGCACTAGTGGCGGGAGTGTTATGAAAGTTATAAATAATCCAAATCAAAATCCAGTTGCACCAGCAGAGCGCGATAAGCGCGTAGCAGAGCCTGGCTTTGGTAAGTACTACACCGACAATATGGTGATTGCCGAATGGAGTGAAGCTACTGGCTGGGCAGATGCAAAATTACAACCGTACGGCCCAATAACTTTAGATCCAGCTGCAATGGTTTTCCACTATGGTCAAGAAATATTTGAAGGAATGAAGGCCTACTCTCAACCAGATGGTGGAGTTTCACTGTTTCGACCAGATGCAAATGCTAAACGTTTTGCAAAATCTGCAGCTCGAATTGCATTACCTGAAATGCCAGTTGATTTCTTTGTTAAAACAGTTGAAGAGTTAGTAAAGGCAGATGCTGGCTGGGTTCCAAAGAAAGTAGGAGAGTCTTTATATATACGCCCATTCATGATTGCAACTGAGGTTGGTCTAGGTGTGCGCCCTTCAAACCATGCAACCTATATTTTGATTGCAACACCTGCTGCTGCATATTTTAATTCAGCTAAAGCTGTAACTGTTTGGATATCAACTGAATATGTAAGAGCAGCTCTTGGTGGAACAGGTGAGGCAAAATGTGGTGGAAATTATGCAGCCTCATTACTAGCCCAAAAACAAGCCGCAAAAGAGGGCTGTGATCAGGTTGTTTACATTGATGCCAAAGAACGTAAATGGGTAGAGGAGATGGGTGGAATGAATCTCTACTTCATCAAAGGTAGCGGCAAAAATGCGAAAATCATTACGCCAAAATTAACCGGAACCTTGTTGCCAGGAATAACCAGAGATTCAATTCTTACCCTTGCCAATGATTTGGGTTATCAAACAGAAGAAGCAATGATCTCTATTGATGACTGGAAAAACGGGGTTGCATCAGGTGAAATTACTGAAATATTTGCCTGCGGTACAGCTGCTGTTATTTCAGCAATTGGGACTGCGAAAAGCATTCATGGAACATGGCAAACAGGTGATGGAAATCCAGGTGTTATTACAAATGAGATTAGAGCAGCACTACTTGCAATTCAGCATGGAAGCGCAGCTGATAAGCATGGCTGGAATAAGCGAGTAATTTGATGTCAAACAAAGATGCCTTTCACATTTATGACACCACACTTCGAGATGGTGCGCAGCAAGAGGGTTTAAATTTATCTGTCCACGATAAATTAACGATTGCTCGCCACCTTGATGATCTTGGCGTTGGTTTTATTGAGGGCGGCTGGCCGGGTGCGAATCCAAAAGACACTGAGTTTTTTAAACTGGCTCAAACAGAGTTAAAACTAAAAAATGCAACCTTTGTTGCCTTTGGTGCAACAAGACGCCCGGGAGTAAAAGCCGCTGATGATCAATTACTTCGTGCGCTGCAAGATTCGAAAGCTCCTGCCGTAACGTTGGTTGCAAAAAGCCATGATAGGCATGTTGATTTAGCTCTTAAAACACACCTAGATGAAAACTTAGCAATGATTAGGGACTCAATTGAATTCTTAAAAGCTGGCGGACAGAGAGTTTTCCTAGATGCTGAGCATTTCTTTGACGGATATCTTTCAAATAAGGCATATGCGTTAGAGGTTGTAAGGGTTGCTGCAGAAGCAGGAGCTGATGTGGTTGCGCTTTGCGATACAAATGGTGGAATGTTGCCAGATGAACTTTCAAACATCGTTCATGAAGTTTTAACCGCATCATCTGCTCGACTTGGAATTCATTGCCACAATGACACAGGATGCGCGGTTGCAAATTCATTAGCAGCTATTTCAGCAGGCGTCACACATGTTCAAGGAACATTAAATGGCTATGGTGAGAGAACTGGTAATGCTGATTTAGTAAATATCATTGCAAACCTTGAGCTAAAGAAAGATAAGTTGGTACTTCCAACTGGCAAGTTACAAGAAGCCTTCCGTATCTCTCATGCAGTTGCTGAGATTACAAATGTGGCACCAAGTGCCCGCCAACCTTATGTTGGCACATCTGCCTTTGCTCATAAAGCAGGATTACATGCTTCGGCAATAAAGGTAGATCCAATGATGTATCAACATGAAACGCCAGAGTCGGTTGGAAATGACATGCGAATGTTGGTTTCTGAGATGGCAGGGCGAGCTTCAATTGAACTTAAATCGGTGGAGCTTGGGATTGATTTAGGCGGGGATAAAGATTTAATTGGTCGAGTTGTTGAAAAGGTTAAGGAATTAGAAGGAAAAGGATTTACCTTTGAGGCAGCAGATGCTTCATTTGAATTACTTTTGCGCACTGAGGTTTTGGGTAAGCGACCAAGCTTTTTTACAATCGAGGATTGGCAAACAACCGTGCACCAGGATGAGCTTGGCAAAGTAACTAGCAAAGCTACTGTGAAAATTAAAGCCAGGAATGAATCAATTACTGCAACAGGCAGTGGCAATGGTCCAGTTAATGCAATTGATAATGCTCTTCGTTCTGGACTTGAAAAGTTTTATCCTGAATTGTCTAAATTAGAGCTAACTGATTACAAAGTTCGCATTTTGGAGGGCAGGCTTGGTACTGGGGCGGTAACTCGAGTATTAGTTGAGACTAGTGATGGAAGTGGCGAGTGGAGCACAATTGGCGTGCATGAGAATGTGATCGCAGCCTCAGCCATGGCATTAGATGACGCAGTTACCTATGGCTTACTAAGGCAGGGGCGCAAACCCGAGTAATCTGCTATTCATGTCAGCAGCCTTAATTACGCAGTACCAGGAGCATTTAGCCTTGGTTCGCAATTTATCTGACAATTCAATTAAAGGTTATGTGACAGATTTAGAATCTTTTCTTAAGCACATGGAAAAACTTGGAATTGTTGAGTTTAATCAACTTGAAATTGAACACATACGTTCCTGGCTTGCAAACTTGCAAACCACAGGTGTTGCAAGAGCAACACTTACTCGCAGAATAGTTTCAATCCGGGCCTTCACAAATTGGGCTGCTGCAAGTGGTTGGTTAAATTCAGATTTGGGAGCAAATCTTGCAATACCAAAACCTCATAAAACCTTGCCAGAAGTTCTAAATGTGGATGAAGCTGCAACTGTTTTAAAATCACTTGAGGTCAAGGCCATAGAAGAGCCAACGCCAATCAATCTACGAGATTTAGCTTTAGTAGAGGTTTTGTATGGAACGGGAATTCGAGTGTCAGAGTTGTGTGGATTAAATCTTGAAGATGTTGATCGCACCCGCAACACATTAAATGTCTATGGCAAAGGTGATAAGCAGCGCGTTGTCCCTATCGGAATTCCTGCTATGAAATCTATTGATAATTACATAAGTAATGCCCGATCTGAATTCATCAATGACAACTCCGCGCAAGCATTGTTTTTGGGATCACGAGGAAAAAGAATTGATCAGCGCACGGTGCGTGAAGTTGTGTATGAAGCTATGAAAGCTGTTGGTGCGAAAATGGGTCCACATGGATTACGCCATAGCGCTGCTACCCATTTACTTGAAGGCGGTGCAGATCTTCGAACTGTTCAGGAAATATTAGGACATGCATCCCTTGCCACAACTCAGATTTACACCCATGTTTCACCTGAGCGTTTGCAATCGGCTTACAAACAAGCACACCCAAGGGCATAAGCAGTGAAGCTAGATCTTGAAACTGCGATCGGACAATTAGAGCAACAGATTAAATCAGATCGATTTGTAAGAGCAGTTCTGTCAGGTCGACGTCGAAACATGCAAACAGAGTTTGAACGAATTGATATTAAGCCTGTCCAAATTAAGGAGGAGATCAAATGGCAGTTAATCTCCTCTGACGGCAAAAAAGATCTAACAAAAAATGTTTCACTAGATTTTGATTTCCACAATCTTTTTAAAAGCGGATACGCCAATTTACTGGTGGAGACTGAGAGTGAATCATTCCAGCTTCGAATTACTAAAAAAGATGAGGCACTACTTTCAGTTTCAAAGGTGAAATTAAACCGAGATTTAGCTCATGATCGACAAAAACAGAGAATGTTGGCTGAGAACAATCCGGTGTTTAAGGCGCTGGAGATGTCGGATATGTTGGGTCGAATTAAGCCCAGCAAGATGGACAAATACAAGCAAGTTGATGAATTTATAAGGCTAATGGATCAATCCATAAGCAGTGATTTAGCAACCCAAAAGGATATTTCCGTTGTTGATCTAGGTTGCGGCCATGCCTACTTAACCTTTGCGGTAGCAGAGTTCCTGCAAAGCAAATATCAAAAAGTTTCAGTACTTGGTGTAGATGAACGCATAGACTCCAAAGAGCACAATGAAAAAGTTGCTAGCAAGCTAGGGGTTTCAGCAAATTTTGTTGCTGCAAAGATTGCAGATTTATCATCCCATCCAGTCGACATCGCAATTGCTTTACATGCCTGCGATACCGCAACTGATGATGCAATCTACTGGGCGGTTAAGAATCAGGCCAAAGTGATCATGGTTGCACCTTGCTGTATGCATGAATTGCAAACACAAATTACTTCAGCACCTGAACCTTGGGGCTTGTTAACAAAATATGGTTTAGTTAAAGAGCGGTTAGTGGATCTTTTAACCGACTCACTAAGAGCGCAAATATTAAAGATTTTGGGTTATCGAGTAGATATTGTGGAGTTTATTGGTGGAGAACACACTGCCCGCAATATTTTAATTAGAGCTGTCAAAGGTGAGACATCTGCAACTCAGCTTGATATTGATCGATACCAAGAGTTTCTAACGCAGTGGGGGATTAAACCTTATCTCTCAAAATTATTGGAAAAGCAATTAGAAGCCGCGACGAGGGGCGATATCAAGTAAGGGTTTGCAGTAACTGCTCTGGCTAATCTCGCAGTTAATTTCTTTAACATCACCAATTGGAATTCCAATCATTACCCCAACCGCCAAGGTGGTGATTAAAATCGTTGCTTTCACAGCCAAATCTTGGGGCATGGCCAATATTTCCCGCATGGTTTTGGCGCTAGGTGTGGATTTAGCTGGGTAAAAGCTCAGGTAGGATTTGCCTTAGCACGGAATGAAAATTTCTGTGACTTCACGCATCTTAAAGTGATTAATTAGTTACTAATTAAAAACTTATGGACCTGTTCGGTGTAGTTAGAATAACTACTCGGTTCAAGATGCTAGGGATTTAGCAAATTGCTAAATCACAAACCGAGTGCTCTTTTATTACCTCAGGTAAAAAAGAGTGAAAAAGGAGTGTGCCGTCATGGCAGTTGTAACAATGCGAGAACTTCTCGACAGTGGTGTGCATTTTGGTCACCAAACTCGTCGATGGAATCCAAAGATGAAGCGCTATATCTTCACTGAGCGCAATGGCATCTACATTATCGATATCCAACAATCACTGGCCCTAATTGATGCAGCTTATGAGTTCATCAAAGATGCAGTTGCAAAGGGTGGCCATGTTCTATTTGTTGGAACAAAGAAACAAGCGCATGAACCAATCAAGCAGCAATCTGCCAGAGTTGGTATGCCATATGTAACTGAGCGATGGTTGGGTGGAATGCTTACAAATTTCCCAACTGTTTATAAGCGCGTGCTTAGATTAAAAGAGCTTGAGGCGCTAGAGACAGCAAATGACCAACTTCTAACCAAAAAAGAATTACTTGTTCTTCGCCGTGAGCGCGAGAAGCTAAATAAGAACCTTGATGGAATTCGTAACATGACCAAGTTGCCTGCTGCAATTTGGGTTGTTGATACCAAGAAGGAGCACTTGGCTGTTGCCGAAGCTAAAAAATTAGGCATTCCAGTAATTGCAATTCTTGATACTAACTGCGATCCAGATGAGGTTGATTTCAAGATTCCAGGAAACGATGATGCAATTCGTTCAATTGGTCTGTTAACTCGAGTTATGACAGATGCAATTGTTGCTGGATTACAAATTAGATCAGCAAATGCAGCAAAGGTTGCCGATAAAGCGGCTGCTGAAGCGGCCTCTGCGGCAGAAAAAACTGCAGAACAACCACTTGCTGATTGGGAGAAAGATTTAATTAAAGCTCCAACTGAAACTGCAGGTGCTTAATTGGCTTATACAGCAGAAGATGTTAAGAAGTTAAGAGAGCAAACTGCGGCTGGAATGCTTGATTGCAAGAAAGCACTAGATGAAGCAGATGGCGATTACCAAAAAGCTGTTGAAATCATTCGTGTTAAGGGCCAAAAAGGTGTCACTAAACGCGAAGGAAGAGCAACCTCTAATGGTCTAGTTACTGCAAAAGCTGAGAGTGATTTTGGCGTAATGCTGGAGCTAAATTGTGAAACAGATTTCGTGGCAAAGGGCGATAAGTTTCAAGCACTTGCCGATGAATTGTTAAATCACTTAGCCTCATCAAAAATTCCAGAGCTAGATAAGTTCCTAGCCTCAAAACTTGCTACTGGTAAAACCGTGCAAGAGGTTGTAGATGAAGGAAATGCAATGTTGGGTGAGAAGATTGAGATTAAGAGAATCTCAGTTTTAACTGGTTCTCCAGTTTCACTATACCTACACAAAACATCTCCTGATCTTCCACCACAGGTTGGAGTTTTAGTTCAACTAAAGAGCGCAGCGGAAGCGGTTGGTAAAGATATTGCCCAACACATCGCAGCATTTGCTCCGCAATTTGTTAGCCGTGAGCAAGTTCCTGCTGATGAAATTGCAAAAGAGCGACGTCTTGCCGAAGAGGCAGCTCGAGCTGAAGGCAAGCCAGAGGCATCAATTGCAAAGATTGTTGAAGGTCGAGTAACTGGGTTTGTGAAAGAGGTTTCCCTTCTTGAGCAAGCTTTTGCTAAAGATGCAAAGAAAACTGTTCAACAGATTCTGGATGAGGCTAAGACAGCCGTGTCTGCTTTCAATAGATTCCGCGTAGGTCAGTAAACTACCGATACAAATTAATTAAAGGAGCGCTCATGCCACGTAAGGGATATAAACGAGTGCTCCTTAAATTATCTGGTGAAGTTTTTGGTGGAGAAAAAGGCATCGGTGTTGATCCTGATGTTGTTCATGATGTAGCAAGCCAAATCGCCGAAGTAGTACGAGGCGGAACTGAAATCGCAATTGTTGTTGGCGGCGGAAATTATTTTAGAGGTGCAGAGCTTCAGCAACGTGGAATGGACCGGGCTAGAGCAGATTACATGGGCATGCTTGGTACGGTAATGAATTGTTTGGCACTTCAAGATTTTCTAGAAAAAGAAGGTATCGAAACTAGAGTTCAAACTGCAATCACAATGGGACAAGTTGCTGAACCATATGTACCGCGCAGAGCGATAAGACATTTAGAAAAAGGCAGAGTTGTAATATTTGGAGCAGGTGCAGGAATGCCATTTTTTACAACCGATACTGTTGCAGCCCAACGAGCACTTGAAATTGGTGTGCAGGCACTTCTACTTGCAAAGAGTGGTGTTGATGGTGTTTACAGCGCAGATCCTCGTAAAGATAAGAATGCAACTAAATATGAATCAGTTTCTTATGATGAGGTTTTAAGTAAATCGCTAGCTGTGGCGGATGCAGCCGCATTTGCTCTTTGTCGTGAGAATAAACTGCCAATTGTGATCTTTGATCTAAAGAATAAGGGCAATATTAAGCGGGCAGTATCTGGTGAAAGTATCGGAACCCTAGTTTCTTAAGCCTAATTACTTAACTGCTTTAGATTGCTAGTAGAGTTAGATTAATTAAAGGAGTGGAAAATGTCAGATTTAAATGCCTCATTAGCTGAGTGCAATACCAAGATGAACAAAGCCATTGATGTTGCCAAAGAGGATTTTGCGACGATTAGAACTGGTAGAGCTCACCCAGCGATGTTTGCAAAATTAATGGTTGATTACTATGGAACTGGCACACCACTTTCCCAACTTGCAACTGTGCAGGTACCAGAGGCCAGACTTGCTTTGATTACGCCATATGACAAAGGCGCCATGGCTGCAATTGAAAAATCGATTAGAGATTCTGATCTTGGTGTAAATCCAGGTTCTGATGGCACGGTTATTAGAGTTAATTTCCCGCAACTTACAGAAGAGCGCCGCAAGGAGTTTATTAAGGTTGCCAAAGGCAAAGCTGAAGACTCAAAGGTTTCAATTCGCGCAATTAGAAGAGCTGCAAAAGAGGCGATGGAAAAGTTAGAAAAAGATGGAAAAGTTGGCAAGGATGATTTAGCCAGAGCAGAAAAAGAGCTTGAGAAAGTAACTGGAGAGCACACTGCCAAGATTGATGAGTTGTTAAAGCATAAAGAAGCTGAGTTACTAGAGGTTTAATGATGGCTGACCTGCACGCGATTAATGATGCGATAAACAAACGGGCAGGTCGCGAGTTAATTCCATCTATTTTGGTATCACTGTTTTTATTGGGGTTAATTTTTGGTTCACTGATAGCTGCTCCAGTTTTATTCTTTGGCTTAATCTGGGCTGTAATAATGATTGGGATTAAAGAGATTACCGGCGCATATCGTAAAGGTGGGATTGAACTTCCAGATTATGTCTTGATGATTGCTGCATCAGTTCTTTTGGTTGCAACCTGGAATGGAAATACTGAAGGGCTAGCAGTCTCTGCAGGTCTTACTATTCCAATTCTGATGTTTACTCTGCTGATAATTTCGCAAAAAGATTTCATTAAACGATCAACCTCTGCAGTATTTATCACCTTTTATTTGGCAGTACTTGGTGGATTTATTCTGCTACTTGCAAATCATCCAGATGGTGATGCTCGAATATTTGCATTGGTGGCATTGATCGCTTGTAATGATACCTTCGCATATATTGCCGGCGTCTTGATTGGTAAACATAAATTGGCTCCAAGTATTAGTCCAAAGAAAAGTTGGGAAGGGTTAATTGGCGGTGCCATTGCAGCGGTAATTGGCGGAGCATTTATATTCAACTCACTTTTTGAAACTGTTTGGTATGTGGGCGCAGCAATTGGTTTAATGACGGTAGTTACTGCAACATGTGGTGATTTGATTGAATCTGCGATAAAGCGAGACTTAGCAATTAAGGATATGTCTAATTTGTTGCCAGGACATGGCGGAATTATGGATAGATTAGATTCAGCTCTTTTCACAGCCCCTGCAGTTTGGTTTGCAATAGAGCTTATTAATCGGTATTTATAAATGGCCGACTTAGTATTTGAAGCACCTGCGGTTAAGAAAAAAACACCCCTTCACCTAGCAGATTTAACTAGAGATGAGCGAAAAGCGCGGGCGGAGGAGTTGGGATTACCTGCTTTTCGGGCAAACCAATTAGCGGTTCATTTCTTTACTCACCACAATGATGATGTCGAAAGCTTTACTGATATCCCAAAAGAGTTAAGAGGAAAGCTAGGTGAGGCATTTCTACCTAAGTTATTAACCTTGGTTCGCTCAGTTACCTGCGATGGTGGAAAAACTCGAAAAGATCTTTGGCGTTTACATGATGGTGTATTAGTTGAATCTGTTTTAATGCGTTATACCGATCGCACAACAGTTTGTATTTCATCCCAAGCAGGGTGCGGCATGCAATGTCCTTTTTGCGCAACCGGACAGGCAGGATTAACTAGAAATTTAACTGCTGCCGAAATTACTGCCCAGGTTGCTATGGCAGCAAGAGTCTGTGATTTGGGGGAGATGCCAGGGGGTGCAACTCGATTATCAAATGTTGTATTTATGGGCATGGGCGAACCGATGGCAAATTACAAAGCAGTTATGCAAAGCATTAGAAATATTACAAATCCTCAGCCAGATGGCTTGGGAATTGGCGCTAGATCAGTAACGCTTTCAACGGTTGGGTTAGTCAGTGGAATTGAAAAATTAATTGATGAAGATATTCCAGTCACACTAGCAATTTCACTACACACTCCAGATGATGAGTTACGGGACACCTTGGTTCCAATTAACTCAAGATGGAAAGTTAAAGAGGTATTACAAGCAGCTGATAAGTACGAGGCAAAAACTGGGCGCAGGTACTCAATTGAGTATGCATTGATTAGAGATATTAATGATCAACTCTGGCGGGCCGACCTACTTGGAAGATTGCTGAGAAATAAAAATGCTCATGTTAATTTGATTCCATTAAATCCAACGCCAGGTTCCAAGTGGACTGCATCTAGGCCAGAGGATGAGCGAGCCTTCGTTGAAACCTTAGAAGGATATGGGGTACCAGTAACTGTCAGAGATACCAGAGGCAGAGAGATTGATGGTGCCTGCGGGCAATTAGCGGCAGCTGAGAGTGTGAAATAGTTTCTTTAGTATTGATTCAACCCTGACTGGTAACTAGACTTCGGATTAAATTGGTCGGACTAATTTAATCAAGGAGTGATAGTGAAAACCCTGCAAAACTTTGTCAACGGTAAGAAAGTAAGTGCGACCTCAGAGAAGGTCCAAGATTTAATCAATCCAGCAACTGGTGAAGTTTTTGCAAAAGCCCCAGTCTCAAATGCTGCTGATGTTGACAAGGCAATGAAGGCTGCAGCAGGTGCATTTGAAATTTGGAAGGAATCCACTCCAGGAGAGCGCCAGAAGGCGATCAATAAAATTGCTGATGCAATTGAGGCAAGAAGTGAAGAGTTAATTGGAATTGAATCTGAGAACACTGGTAAGCCAATTGCGGTAACAAGGGCTGAAGAGATTGGTCCGATGTTGGATCAAATTAGATTTTTTGCTGGAGCTGCTAGAAATTTAGAGGGTAAATCTGCAGCAGAGTATTTCAAAGGCCACACCTCATTTATTCGCCGTGAACCAATTGGTGTTTGCGCGCAGGTAACACCTTGGAATTATCCGATGATGATGGCGGTATGGAAGTGGGCACCAGCAATTGCAGCTGGAAACACCGTGGTGTTAAAGCCAAGTGATACAACTCCAGTTTCAACTCTTTGGATGGCTGAATTAATGCAAGAGTTTTTGCCAGAGGGTGTAATAAATGTTGTGATCGGTGATCGCGATACAGGGCGTGCATTAGTTGAACATGATATTCCGCAGATGGTTTCAATAACCGGTTCTGTGCGTGCAGGTATGGAGGTGGCATCTAGTGCTGCTAAGGATCTTAAAAAGTTACACCTTGAATTAGGTGGAAAAGCTCCAGTTGTAATTTTTGATGATGCCAATTTAGAGGCTGCTTGTGAATGGATTGCCGTTGCTGGTTACTTCAACGCTGGACAAGATTGCACCGCTGCTACAAGAGTTTTAGTGGAAGCAAGTGCCTATGATGATGTTGTTGCACTCCTTTCTGAGCAGGCAAAAAATGTCATTAAAGTTGGAATGCCTCATGAAGATGTGTTGGTAGGTCCAGTTAATAACGCCAACCAATTGGCCAGAGTTCAGGGCTTTTTAGATCGCGTACCAGCCCATGCCAGAGTTACAGCTGGTGGAACTGCAATAAAGGGTCCAGGATATTTTTGGAATCCAACTGTGGTTGCAGATCTAAAGCAAGATGATGAAATGATTCAAAATGAAATCTTTGCACCAGTAATTACTGTACAAAAGTTTAAAGATGAAGCCGAGGCTGTCAGATATGCCAATGGAGTTCAATATGGTTTGGCATCTAGCGTTTGGACCAAGGATCATGGTCGGGCGATGAGAATGGCCAAGGCCTTTGATTTTGGTTGCGTTTGGATCAACACCCATATCCCAATGGTTGCCGAGATGCCGCATGGCGGCTTTAAGCACTCCGGCACCGGCAAAGACCTCTCTGCTTACGGATTTGAGGAGTACACCCGCATCAAACACGTCATGACTAACCTCAACGCCTGATACATTTCCCCACATTCCCTAACCCAAGCCCGATGTTCCTTCTAGAAAATAAGAAAGAGAATCAATGAAAAAAGATATCAACTCCCTTTCCCCTGAAGCTCGCGCAATTATTCGCGCCCAGGTTTCTCGTCGTTCAGTTCTAGCTGGTGTTGGCGCGGTATCTGCGGCTGGATTATTAGCAGCATGTGGAACTGGTTCTTCAACTGGCGCAGAGGTTGCAGTTGATGTCAGTGATACAGAAAAAATTGTTAGATGGGCAAACTGGCCACTTTATTTAGATTACAACGAGGACACCAAGGTCTACCCAACTCTTGCAGCTTTTGAAAAGCAAAGTGGATTAAAGGTTACCTATGAAGAAGCAATTGATGACAACAATACTTTCTACGGAAAAGTTCAAGGTCAACTTTCAATCGGATCTGATATTGGATATGACATTGTCTCACCAACCGATTGGATGGCAGCCCGATTTATTGAGCAGGGTTATGCACAAAAGTTAGATCCAGCTAATGTGCCAAACAAATCAAATATTCGAGAAGTGTTAAGCAATGTTGGCTACGACAAAGGCCGCGAGTACTCATTAACCTGGCAATCAGGCTTTGCAGGTTTTGGTTGGAACACTCAGAAATTGCCAAAGGGTGTTCGTACAATGGAAGACTTATTCGCTCCTGCAAATAAAGGAAAGGTTGTTGTGCTCTCTGAGCTACGCGACACAATTGGTGTAATTATGCTTTATCAAGGTGTGGATCCAGCCTCTAACTTCACTGAGGATCAATTTATGAATGCAATTGATTTCTTCAAAGGAAAGATTGCTGATGGATTTATCCGCCAAGTAAAGGGCAATTCTTATGCTGAGGATTTAAAGCGCGGGGATGCTAATGCTGTTATCGGCTGGTCTGGCGATATCTTTATCTTAAAATCTGAGTCAAATGGCAAGTTTGATTTTGCTATTCCAGAGTCAGGTGGAACTTTATGGAGCGACAACATGTTGATTCCATCAACTTCAACTCATAAGAAAAATGCTGAGAAATTAATGAACTACTACTACGAGCCAGCAGTTGCAGCTGAGGTTGCTGCATATGTTAATTACATCTGCCCAGTAGAGGCTGCTCAATCTGAGTTGGAAAAGATCGATCCAGCGTTAGCTGCCAGCCCATTCATATTCCCAGATGCTGCAACCCTTGAAAAGGTGAAGGTGTTTAGATCTCTCACAGCAGATGAGAGCACTAACTTCCAAGCAGCTTTTGATGAAGCTATCGGAAACTAAGGCGGGTTAAATAGCTAGTGATGGCGAACAGCAAAGTCTCGCAAGATACTGGCGACTTAAAGTTAGACCGAGTTTCAAAAAACTATGGCGATTTTTGCGCCGTAGATGATTTATCTTTAGTAGTACCAGATGGTTCATTTTTTGCACTCCTTGGACCATCTGGTTGCGGTAAGACGACTACCTTAAGAATGATTGCTGGGTTAGAGGAGCCAACTGCAGGCACTATTTCAATTGGCGACACCGATATTACGACTCAAAAATCTTATCGACGAAATGTAAATACGGTATTTCAGAATTACGCACTCTTTCCTCACTTAACAATCTTTGAAAACATTGCCTTTGGTTTACGTAGACGTGGGATTAAGGATGTTAAAACTGAGGTTGAGAATGCATTAAATCTAGTTGAGATGGGCCACCTTTCAGAGCGCAAGCCAAATCAATTATCTGGTGGACAGCAACAAAGAATTGCAGTTGCTCGAGCAATTGTTAATCGGCCTGAAGTTCTACTTCTAGATGAGCCATTGGGAGCACTTGATTTAAAGCTTCGCAGACAGATGCAGATTGAGTTAAAACGAATTCAAACTGAGGTTGGAATTACCTTTATTCACGTTACTCATGATCAAGAAGAAGCTATGACTATGGCTGACACCATTGCGGTAATGAATCAAGGAAAGATTGAGCAAATGGGAAGTGCGACCGATCTTTATGAGGCTCCAAAGACCGCCTTCGTTGCTAACTTCTTAGGTCAATGTAATTTGATTAAAGGAAAGATCACCTCAAGGGCAGGAGATAAGGCAACAGTTACTGCCAAGGGCTTAACCTTTGAAGTACCGCTATCTCGGGTTGCAACTAGCAATGACTCAGTATTTCTTGGAGTTCGTCCAGAAAAACTTCGCCTTGATGACACTGGCGTTAACTCAATTAAGAATTGTGTTGTTACAGATCGCTCATTTGTTGGTACCTCAACCCAATACTTAGTAAGAGCGCCTTGGGATTTAGAGTTGGTAGTCTTTGAGCAAAATGATGAGGGACTACATGATCTTCGTGTTGGCGATACAGTTTCACTTGAATGGGATCCTGAGCATACATTTGCATTAGATGGTGCAGGCGATATTAACGCTGGTGCTGATCTTGATGATGAAGAGTAAGTAATGGCTTTTCTGCACGCGGTTTCATCTGGTCATTCAGCAACTAAGAACGTCCTAAAAGGTAGATCTCTAACTCCTTATTTACTTCTTGCACCTGGCTTAATTTGGCTGGTTACATTTTTTATTATCCCTATATTTTCATTGGCCAGCACATCAACGATGGTCAGGCCCGAAGGTGCCCAAGTTGGGGTTTATGAACAAAAGCTTAGGTTTGCAAATTATATTGATGCATTTGTCGCGAACCAGGATCAATACATTCGATCATTTTTCTATGCAGCCTTGGCAACATTGCTTGCATTGGCCATTGCATATCCACTTGCCTACGCAATAGCTTTTAAATCTGGCAAGTATCGAAATATTTTATTAGTTTTAGTTATTGCTCCTTTCTTTACCTCCTTCTTGCTTAGAACTATTGCCTGGACTCAAATCTTGGCAGACTCAGGCCCTGTAGTTTCAGCGATAAAAGTTTTGCCCTTTATCGATGAATTATTTCGAATTAACAACACTTCTACCGCAGTTGTAATTGGTTTGGCATATAACTTTCTTCCCTTTATGACCTTGCCACTTTATGCAAGCCTTGAGCGAATTGATCCAAGAACGCTAGAGGCAGCAGGTGATCTTTACGCAAATGGCTTAACAACCTTTAGAAAAGTCACCCTGCCACTTTCAATGCCAGGTGTGGTTGCAGGAACCTTATTAACCTTTATTCCAGCAGCTGGAGATTATGTAAACGCGGCTATTTTGGGAAACCCAAGCACCAAGATGATTGGAAATGTAATTGAATCGAGATTCTTTGCAGTTGTTGATTACCCAACTGCAGCAGCACTCTCATTTACTTTGATGGCTACAATTTTAATTTTGGTAACGCTTTATATCCGTAAATCAGGAACGGATGAGCTGGTATGACAACTACTAATGCGCCAATGCCAACTTTTAGCCACAGAGCTTCAAGATGGTTTTCAAGAAATTTAATTAGGATTTATGCCGCCCTTGCATTTATTTACCTATTTATTCCAGTTGCCTACACATTTGCTTTTTCATTTAATAATGCCGGAAAGAGCAATTTAGTTTGGCAAGGATTTACCCTTGAGAATTGGAAGAATCCATGTGGTGCTCCACAGGTTTGTGAGGCGGTAGGTAACTCATTAAAAATTGGTGTTATTTCAACTTTACTTGCCACAATTCTTGGCACCATGATCGCTTTTGCCTTAGGAAGATATAAATTTAAAGGCCGTACATCAACAAATCTTTTGATATTTCTACCAATGGCAACTCCTGAGGTAGTTCTTGGCGCATCTTTACTTGCTATGTTTTTAAATCTTCGAGTAAATCCTGGTTTTTGGACAATTGTGATTTCTCATGTGATGTTTTGCATCTCCTTTGTGGTGGTAACGGTTAAAGCTCGAATTGCATCCCTTGATCCTCGGCTTGAGCAAGCGGCTATGGATTTATATGCAAATGAGAAAGAAACCTTTAGATATGTCACCTTGCCACTTGTAATGCCAGGAATAGCAGGGGCCGCACTCCTTGCATTTTCACTCTCTTTTGATGATTTTATTATTACCAACTTTAACTCTGGCACAGTCTCAACATTTCCTAAATTTGTTTATGTATCAGCGGCTCGAGGAATTCCAGCCCAAGCAAATGTGATCGGTAGTGCGATGTTTTTCATCGCGCTTTTGATTGTAATTGTTGGCCAAGTTGTGAGCCGTAAGCGAAAGAAGTCATGACAAATATTGGCAATATGTATGGCCCAGATTTCACCTTTCTTGGTATTCCAAGATGTGATTTAGATAAGCCTGAGAGCTATAAAGGTGCTGATGTAATTATTGTTGGTGCACCAATTGATAGCGGTACATCCCATAGATCAGGTGCAAAGATGGGGCCACAAGCAATTCGAATGGGTGATTACCTTCCGCATGATGGCTCACGACCACATCTTGCGATGCGAATTGATCCACTGCAGAAACTAAAGATTTTTGATGCTGGTGATTTATTGATGCCAGGGGGCGATTTAGTTAATTCACTTAAAGTATTAGAGGCGGCAACTGAGAAAATTTCAAAGGCAGGTGCAATTGCAATTGTGCTCGGGGGAGATCACTCAATTGCCTCAGCTGATGTTGCAGGTATTGCAAATCATTTGGGTAAAGGAAAAGTATCAATGATTCATTTTGATGCCCATGCTGATACTGGCGAGGATCAATTTGGCGCGCTAATTGGGCATGGCACACCAATGCGTCGATTAATTGAATCAGGATCTGTTCGTGGTGATCGATTTTTACAATTAGGTCTTCGTGGATACTGGCCAGATGATGCAACTTTGAAGTGGATGGCTGGCAAAGGGATGAAATCTTATGAGATGACTGAGATTCATCACCGTGGAATGCAAGCGGTATTGGATGAGTCATTTGCAATTCTTACTGATGGTTGTGATGGTGTCTTTTTATCTGTTGATATTGATGTGGTTGATCCAGGTATGGCGCCCGGTACTGGCACGCCAGAGCCAGGTGGAATGACAAGTCGAGAGTTGCTCGAAGCTGTTAGAAGAATTTGTTTTGAATTGCCAATTGTTGGTGTGGATGTAGTTGAGGTTGCACCTGCATATGACAGCAGTGATATCACTGCAATTTTGGCTAATCGAGTGGTGCTTGAAGCACTTAGTGCAATAGCGCTTAAGAAAGCTGGCGGAACTTACTCACCAACTAGAAACTTACTAGATCGCTAACTAAGCACCAACTGAGGCTAGCGCCTCATCTAGAACTGCTAAACCATCACGAAGGAGATCCTCTTCAATTACAAGTGGTGGCAACAATCGAACAACGTTGGAGTAAGTTCCAGCTGAAAGAATTAATACACCCTTGCTGATGCAATGCTTAATAACAGCTGTTAGCGCCTCTGGATTTGGCTCAGTTGTGCCAGGCTTTACTAATTCAATCGCCTGCATTGCACCTCTGCCTCTTACATCACCAATTATTGGGTACTTCTTCATCATGGCACTTAATGCATCATGCATTATTTGGCCAATTTTGTTTGCACGTTCAACTAAATTATCTTGCTCAATTACCTCAATCGCTCCTAATGCAGCCGCGCAGGCAATTGGATTTCCACCGTATGTGCCACCAAGACCAGATAGATGAATTGAATCCATAATCTCAGCACGCCCGGTAACACCGGCAAGTGGCAGTCCAGCAGCGATTCCCTTTGCGGTGACGATCAAATCTGGAACTACAGACTCATCTTCACAGGCAAACATATTTCCAGTTCGAGCAAATCCAGTTTGAACCTCATCTGCCACAAAAACAATTCCATTATCTTTACAGAATTTGGCAAGACCAGGTAAAAAGCCTTTACATGGAACAACAAATCCACCTTCACCAAGAATTGGCTCTATCACAATACAAGCGACATTACTGGCGCCAATTTCCTTTTCAATTTTATGAATTACTGTAGATAAAACAGCACTTTCACAAGGTTTAGCACATGCATCGCATCGATAAGAGTAAGCCATCGGCATTCGATAAATCTCTGGAGCAAAAGGCCCAAATCCATCCTTGTATGGCATGTTCTTAGCGGTCATTGCCATAGTTAAATTAGTTCTTCCATGGTAGCCGTGCTCAAAAACAACAACTGCAGATCGCTTAGTGAATTTGCGGGCAATCTTTACCGCATTTTCAATTGCTTCAGCACCTGAGTTGAAAAGAGCTGATTTCTTTTTATGAGTACCAGGGGTTAACCGATTTAAAGCTTCGCAAACTTCAACATAACCGGTGTATGGAACCACCATAAAACAGGTATGGCTAAATGCATCAATTTGGGTTTTAACTCTATCGGCTACGCGATTTTGTGAGTGACCAACATTTAATACAGCAATACCTGCACCTAAATCCAAAATTGAATTGCCATCAACATCAACGATGATTGCACCAGCGGCGTGATCGATAAATACTGGAAATGCCGTTCCCAGGGAGGCAGATACTGCTTCACCTCTGCGCTTAATTAACTCTGCAGATTTAGGGCCAGGGATGGCTGTAACAAGGTTGCGTTTTTGAATTACTGGTTTTTTAGCCTCTGAGTACATGCCCAAATACTATCTGACCAAGTTGATACTTGGCGCAGTTAAGATAGTCACATGCGTGAAATAGTAGTTTTGGGATCAACCGGCTCGATCGGGGTGCAGGCCCTTGAGATCATCGAAGCTAACCCAAGCAAATTTCGAATAGTCGGGCTTAGTGCTGGGCGAAAGAATCCTGAGTTACTGATGATGCAGGCGAAAAAATTTAATGTTCCAATAGTTGGAAGCATGGCACCGGCCGCACCCGTTAATGGTATCCAGGTCATTGATGGTGATAACTCTTCAGTTGAGATTGCAGCTCTTCCTTGCGACATTGTTTTAAATGGTATTACCGGTTCAATCGGGCTTGCACCAACTCTTTCTGCGTTAGCTGTTGGCAACAAGGTTGCATTAGCAAATAAAGAATCACTTGTTGCAGGTGGGGATTTAGTGATGAAGTATGGAAGTGATCGGATAATTCCAGTTGATTCTGAGCACTCGGCAATCTTTCAAGCTCTACTTGCTGGCAAGTTAAGTGATGTTAAGCGCCTGATTCTGACTGCAAGTGGTGGGCCATTTCGTGATCGATCTGATCTTTCAAATGTTTCCGTTGCAGATGCATTAAATCATCCAACCTGGAGCATGGGGGAAGTAGTAACAATTAATTCAGCTACCTTGCTCAACAAGGGATTAGAAATTATTGAAGCACATTACCTATTTGGCTTGGCCTATGAAAATATTGAAGCAGTTATTCACCCACAATCTGTGGTTCACTCATTAGTTGAATTTATTGATGGTTCAACAATTGCCCAGGCATCACCGCCAAATATGAAGGGACCAATTGCTTACGCACTTTCATATCCACAGCGGTTAAACAAAGCATGTGCACCAATTGATTGGAGCAAATCACATAATTGGGAGTTTTCACCAATTAATAATGAGCGCTACCCAGCAATTGAATTAGCAAAACGATGTGGTCAATTAGGTTCAGGTTTGCCTGCTGTTTATAACGCAGCAAATGAGGTTGCAGTCGCTGCATTTTTAGCAGCTCAAATTAAATTCACAGATATTATTGATATTGTTGAATCGGTGGTGCAATCATTTGGAAGTAATACTCCAACTACTATCCGAGATATTTCTGATGTCAGTGGGATAGAGCAAAGTGCGCGCAGTAAAGCAGCTGAGTTAGTTAAGGAGATCGCATAAATGGCGATAATTGGCGTGTTAGCATTTGTAATTGCTCTATTGATATCTGTGATGATTCATGAGGCTGGACATTATTTAACTGCAAAAAGATTTGGCATGAAGGTCACTGAGTTTTTCCTAGGTTTTGGGCAAAAGATTTGGTCATTTAGAAGAGGTGAAACTGAGTTTGGATTAAAGGCGATTCCAGCTGGGGGTTACTGCCGAATTGTTGGGATGACACCTAATGAGCAGTTATCAGAGCAGGATGCTGATCGAGCATTTATCAAAGCCTCTGTTCCGCAACGTTTAATCGTATTGGGAGCTGGTTCATTTCTGCATTTTGTTATTGGATTTGTTTTGCTCTTTATTTTGTTCTCAACTGTTGGCGTGACCTCGTTAACAAATCAGGTTGAGCAGGTTAGCCAATGTATTCCGCAAGTTACATCTCAACCGTGTACCGCCAGCTCCACTCCCTCGCCAGCAAAGAGTGCTGGAATCTTGCCAGGAGATAAAATTGTTAAGGTAAATGCAGTTGCATATAAGGAATGGAATGATGTTGTTAAATTAATTCGCGCATCTGCTGGCAAGCCTTTGGATATTACTGTTGAGCGAGATGGCACATTACTTGATTTTTCAATCACGCCTGCTGCTCGTACTTTAAACAATGAGGTAATTGGCGTTATTGGTGTGATCAACCAAATTGGAACTCTAACTTGGAATCCAATTACATCTGTTGGTAAGGCAGCCTCTTTTACTGGCGATATTTTACAAAACAGTGTTACTGCTTTGGTTTCACTGCCAAGCAAGATCCCAGATTTAATAAATCAAACCTTTGGTAATCAAGAACGTGATCCAGAAGGCTTAGTTGGAGTTGTTGGAGTTGCCAGGGTTAGTGGTGAGACTGCAAATACTCAAGCACTAACTACTCGGGAGAAGATAGCTACCTTTATTTTAATTATTGCCTCACTTAATTTATTTGTTGGTTTGTTTAACCTCTTGCCATTACTGCCTTTAGATGGCGGACATATGGCGGTGGCGATTGCAGATGGTGTGAGAAATGCCAGAGCCAAAAAACGTGGCTTGGCCAAACCTGCACCCTTTGATGTTGAACGGCTCACACCAATAACTATGGTGGTCTTTGTTTTAATGGCTTCTTTATCACTTCTGTTGCTCACCGCTGACATACTCAACCCAATTAGGCTTAATTTCTAGGTAAGGTTTGCACATGGTTGATTTAGGAATTCCATCAGCGCCACCACCAACACTTGCGCCTCGCCGTAAATCTCGGCAGTTAAAGGTTGGTTCAGTTTTAGTTGGCGGGGATGCACCTGTTTCAGTGCAATCAATGTGCACAACACTTACATCAGATGTGAACTCCACCTTGCAACAGATTGCAGAGCTAACCGCATCTGGTTGCCAGATTGTCAGAGTTGCAGTGCCCTCCCAAGATGATGCAGATGCCCTTGCGCAAATTGCAAAGAAATCTCAAATTCCAGTAATCGCTGACATTCATTTTCAACCCAAGTATATTTTTGCAGCCATTGATGCCGGATGTGCTGCGGTAAGAGTTAATCCTGGAAACATTAAACAATTTGATGACAAAGTAAAAGAGGTTGCAAAAGCTGCCGGGGATGCTGGAATTCCAATTCGAATTGGTGTTAACGCTGGCTCATTAGATCCACGGTTACTTGCAAAGTATGGCAAGGCAACACCAGAGGCATTGGCAGAGTCGGCATTATGGGAAGCCTCTTTATTTGAAGAGCATGGATTTAGCGATATTAAAATTTCTGTTAAACACCATGATCCAGTAACAATGGTGAAGGCATATCGAATTTTGGCTGCCAAATGTGATTATCCATTACATCTTGGTGTCACTGAGGCTGGTCCACTATTTCAGGGAACTATTAAGTCAGCTACCGCTTTTGGAATCTTATTGGCTGAAGGAATTGGCGACACCATCCGTGTTTCACTTTCCGCCCCACCTGTTGAAGAGGTAAAGGTTGGAATTTCAATTTTAGAATCATTGAATTTGCGCCAACGCAAACTTGAAATTGTTTCCTGTCCATCCTGTGGTCGTGCCCAAGTTGATGTTTATACATTGGCTGAAAAAGTTCAAGCAGGATTACAAGGAATGACAGTTCCACTTCGCGTTGCAGTAATGGGTTGTGTTGTAAATGGCCCAGGTGAGGCAAGAGAAGCAGATCTTGGTGTGGCATCTGGCAATGGAAAAGGGCAAATATTTGTAAAGGGTGAGGTAATTAAAACTGTGCCAGAGGCACAGATTGTTGAGACCTTAATTGAAGAGGCTATGCGTCTTGCTGAAGAAATGGAGGCTGCTGGAGTGGCATCAGGTAAGCCATCCGTTGCTGTTCAATAGATAGGCTTTACCCATGTTGAAGATGTCCACATTGCTGCTGCGCACATTGCGTGATGATCCAGCAGATGCTGAGGTTGCATCTCACCGCTTATTAGTTAGAGCAGGTTTTGTTAGAAGAGTTGCAGCTGGAATTTACTCTTGGTTACCACTTGGTTATCGCACCTATCGCAAGATTGAAAATGTTGTTAGAGAAGAGATGGATAAGGCTGGTTTTCAAGAGGTTCATTTCCCAGCACTTTTGCCAAAGGATCCTTATGAATCAACAAACCGTTGGTCGGAGTACGGACCTGATTTGTTTAGATTACAAGATAGAAAGGGTAATGATTATTTATTAGGTCCTACCCATGAAGAGATGTTTACGCTGATGGTTAAGAGTGAGTTTTCTTCATACAAAGATTTACCTTTGTCTATTTATCAAATCCAAACCAAGTATCGAGATGAACCACGACCACGCAGTGGAATTATCAGAGGTCGTGAGTTTGTAATGAAGGATTCATACAGCTTTGATGTTGATGATGCAGGGCTTGAAGTTTCATACAACAAACATCGCCAAGCCTACATAAATACCTTTGATCGCCTTGGACTTAAATACAACATAGTTTCTGCAATGAGTGGGGCGATGGGGGGATCTAAGTCAGAGGAGTTTTTGGCACCATGCCCAACAGGTGAAGATACATATGTTTTGTGTAATGGATGTGGATATGCTGCAAATGTTGAGGCGATGGTTACAAAGGTTGGTGCATATAAAGGCGCGAAGGTTGGCGCAATTGAAGTTTTAGACACCCCTAACACACCAACTATAGATTCATTGGTTGAAGTGTTTAATAGTAAGTACTCAGCAAATATCACAGCAGCTGATACTTTAAAAAATGTATTACTGATGGCTGATGAAAAACCAATTGCTGTATTAGTGCCAGGTGATCGTGAAGTAGATTTAAAACGCTTAGAGGCCAATTTAGCTGGGGTTAAAGAGATTAGATTATTTGAAGATGCAGATTTTGCTAAACATCCAAAATTAGTTAAAGGATATGTCGGACCTCAAGATGCCAAAGCTTTTGGTATTAGATTACTTGCAGATCCAAGAATTATCGAAGGATCACACTGGATAACTGGTGCTAATGAGAAAAATAAACATGCTCGGTATGTTACTTGTGGGCGAGATTTTGTGGTTGATCAATACATTGAAGCAGCTGAGGTTAGAGCAGGAGATTCCTGTCCTAAATGCGATAACCCAGTAATTATTGATAGAGCAATTGAGATTGGACATATTTTTCAATTAGGACGTAAGTATGCGCAAAGCTTAGGACTAACAGTTTTAGATAAAGAGGGAAAGCCAGTTGTAGTAACAATGGGCTCATATGGAATTGGTGTATCAAGGGCGGTAGCAGCCATTGCTGAGCAAACCTATGATGAACTTGGATTGTGTTGGCCAGCTGAGGTTGCCCCTGCTGATGTTCACATAGTTGCAACTGGTAAAGAGGATCAACCATTTGATGTTGCAGAACAGATTGCAAAAGATTTAGAAGCAAAAGGTTTAGAGGTATTACTTGATGATCGCAGGGAGGCCTCAGCTGGAGTTAAATTCAAAGATGCTGAGTTAATTGGAATTCAAAAAATTATTATTGTTGGTAAAGCTTTAGCAGATGGCAAGGTTGAAGTTCGTGATCGCAAATCTGGTGATAAGCAAGAGGTTGCCCTCGCAGATGTTGTTAAAACCATAGTTAAGTAATTTATGAGTATTGAGATCGCAATATTTTTGGCGATCGCATCAGGTTTTGCTGGCTTTGTTGATGCCATGGCAGGTGGTGGTGGATTAATTCAATTACCAGCCCTGTTGGTTGGTTTACCAAATAAAGAGCTGCCATTGATCCTTGGTACAAACAAAGTGCCATCAATATTTGGCACCGCAGCAGCTGCTCGAAATTACTTCAAAAATATTAAGCCAGATATCCCACTGACTTTAACCATGATGGCACCAGCATTTGCGGGTTCAATGGGTGGGGCAGCACTTGCAGCCTCTGTTCCAAAAGATTTCTTTAAGCCATTTATTGTTTTCTTACTTGTGGTTGTTGCGATTTACACCTGGCGCAAACCTGAGTTGGGAATTTCTGAGAATTTAAGGTTTACCCATAAGAAACGATTGCTTATCGTGGGATTAATTGGATTGATGATCGGTTTCTATGATGGAATCTTTGGACCAGGAACTGGAACATTTCTAGTTTTCTTCTTGGTTTCAACAATTGGCTATGCATTTTTAAAAGCATCAGCTACAGCAAAGCTTGTAAACATCGCAACCAATGCAGGTGCGATATTGAGTTTTCAACTTACCGGTCATATTTGGTGGCAATTAGGTCTGCTTTTGGCATTTGCCAATGTAACTGGTGCAATTCTTGGTTCAAGATTAGCAATTCGAGGTGGATCTACCTTGGTTCGTAAAGTTTTTCTAGCGGTCACATTTGTACTTATCGCCCGCGTTGCTTGGGACACTTTTATAAGTTAAACTCTGCTCTACAACTTAATATCGAAGAAGGAAAAAATGAATAAGAAGGAAGAAATTGCAGCGGCGATTACGCCGACTATTGAAGGCCTAGGTTTTTACCTAGAGGATTTAAATATAACTAGTGCAGGCAGAAGAAGCATGCTCACAGTTATTGTTGATGGCGATACTCATCTAAATCTTGATCAAGTTACCACTGTTACTAAAGCAATTGGTGAGATTGTTGAGAATATTCAAAGCCTAGGACAAACCCCATTTACTCTTGAGGTTACCTCCCCTGGTATTGACCGACCATTAACCAAGCCACGTCATTGGAAGAAAAATGTTGATCGTCTAGTTAAAGTAGTTTTGCAAGATGCGAGTGAGGTAAAGGGAAGAATTAAAGATTCAAACCAAGAGGCCGCCACAATCGATGACCAATTAATCAAATATGCTGATATCAAAAGAGCAACTCTTGAGGTTGAGTTTAAGCAGGCAGGCAAATGAGTGTTGATGTTGAAGCACTTAAATTATTAGCTCAAGAAAAGAAATTACCACTTGAGCGATTGATTAATGCAATTGAAAATGAGGTTGCAAAGGTTTATGCCGAGCTGCCAGAGGCTAAACCTCATGGCAGAGCAGTTTTAAATCGCCAAAGTGGTGAGTTAGTAATTTATGTTCCAGTCTTATCTCCAGATGGTGAACGGTTAGACACTATTACCGATAATCCAGATGGATTTGCCAAATTAGCAGATAAAACTGCGAGAAAAATTATCAAAGAAAAAATGCGTGAGGCCAAAGATCTTGAGGTAGTCACAGAGTTTTCTGGCAGCGTTGGTGATGTGATTGGTGGAATAGTTCAGCAAGGCAGAGATGCAGAAGTTATTTATGTGAATCTAGGAAGAGTAGAAGGCAAAGTTCCTGCTGCCGAGCAGGTAAAGGGTGAGAGCTACAAGCATGGAGATCGCATTAAATGTTTTGTTGTTGATGTTAAACAGGGCGAAAAAGGACCTGAGGTAACTTTATCTAGAACCCATCCAGCATTTGTAAAGATGTTATTTGCACTTGAAGTTCCAGAGATAAAAGAGCGAGTAGTTGATATTGTTGGAATTGCCAGAGAGCCGGGTGCTCGAACAAAACTTTCAGTCCGAACCCATCGAGCAGGTGTTAGTGCAAAGGGTGCCTTAATTGGACCGCAAGGAAGTCGAGCGCAAAATGTAATGAATGAATTAAATGGTGAAAAAATCGACATCATTGATTTTTCAGAGGATCCAGCAACATATGTTGCAAATGCATTAGCACCTGCTCGGGTTACATCTGTTGAGATTGTGGATCTGGAAGCAAAATCAGCAAAGGTGATTGTGCCCGATTACCAACTTTCTCTTGCAATTGGCAAGGATGGTCAAAATGCCCGACTTGCTGCCCGGCTAACACAATGGCGGATTGATATCCATCCAGATAATCCAGTTACGCAAATTAAGGCGGAAAAACCAGAAGAAGTAGCAACTATTTCACCCATCGAAGGTGATTAGGGTAGAGTTTGCGATGTTCAGTAAAAAGCCTAGGCAACGCAGCTGTATTGCTTGTCGAAAGTTGGAAAATTGGACAGATTTAATTCGAACAGTTTTGGTCGGTAATGAAATAAAAGTCGATCTAAAGCATCGGATGGGTGGTCGGGGAGCTTGGCTCCACGCAGATTGCTTCTCAGTTGCAACTGAACGAAGATCTTTTAATCACTCCTTCAAATTTGAAGGTGAGATTAAGTTTGATGAGTTAGAAGATTATCTAAAAAATTTAGGTAATTAGCCAAAAGTATGGAGCGAGCGAGAATGACACTCTAATGAGCACTGCAAGATTATGAGTAGGTCTATTTAGGTTCGCACGTAACTAACGTCGGGCCAGGAGAAGGAGAAGTGTGGCCAAGGTCCGCGTTTATGAGTTAGCAAAAGAGTTAGGGCTAGAAAGTAAAGAGCTCTTATCTAAGCTACAAGAGGTTGGCGAATTTGTTCGCTCAGCATCATCAACTGTTGAAGCACCTGTTGTGCGCAAGTTGATGGATAAGTTTCCAGATTTAGTTCCAGCCGAGGCTGCGCCAAAAGCTAAAAAAGCTCCAGCAAAAAAGGCTGCGCCAAAACAGACAGTTAAGGTGGAGGATTTACCACCAGAGTTACAACAAATGATTGAAGATGCAACACCAGTTGCTCGTCCTACAACTCCTGCTGCGCCAAGAAGTACTAATAATCCTTTCTCTGCTACACCAGATGCGCCAAGCACACCAAGTGCAATGCCACGTCCACCAAGAGCTGGTAACAATCCATTTAGTACAGGTGGTGGCGGACCACGTCCACCTGCTAGACCAATTCGTCCTGGTGAAGCTGGAAGAACTCCTGGAAAATTACAACCAGGACAACGTCCACCAATGTCAGGTGCACGTCCTGGTTCTGTTCGACCAGGTTTTGCAGCACGACCACCATCAAGAGATGCCAGACCAAACTCTGGTGCCCCTTCATCTACTCGTCCCGGTGGGACATCAAACTCTCCATATCGTTCACCATCTGCATCACCAACTGGTTCACCATTTGGCGGAAAAGGCGGCGGACGTCCACCACAACGTGGTGGTGCCGCAGGTGCATTTGGTAAAGGTGGAAAAGGTAAGAGCAAAGGTCGCGGACAAAAGAGTAAGAAAGAAAGACGCGAAGATTTTGAGAATTTACCAGCACCACAATTAGGTGGCGCAGTAGTCCCACATGGCGATGGCAAAACCGTAGTTCGCATGCGCCGTGGAGCCACTTTGATGGATTTTGCCGAGAAGATTAAGGCAGATCCAGCAGCATTGGTTTCAGCACTATTTCATCTTGGTGAAATGGTTACTGCAACTCAATCAGTTGATGAAGATACCTTCACATTGCTTGGTGCAGAGCTTGGATTTGTAATTCAAATCGTAAGTCCTGAGGATGAAGATCGTGAGTTGCTTGAAGAGTTTGATATCAACTTAGAGCAAGAGTTAGCTGAGATTGATCCAGAGGATTTGGTTGTGCGCTCGCCAATTGTGACCGTGATGGGACATGTTGATCATGGTAAGACTCGATTACTTGATGCGATTCGTTCGACTGAGGTAATCAAGTCTGAAGCTGGCGGTATTACCCAACATATTGGTGCTTATCAAATTCACCATGAACATAATGGTGCTCAGCGCGCAATTACATTTATTGATACACCGGGCCATGAGGCGTTTACCGCAATGCGTGCTCGAGGTGCAAAGGTGACAGATATTGCAGTATTAGTTGTTGCTGCCGATGATGGTGTTATGCCTCAAACTATTGAGGCACTAAATCACGCACAAGCAGCTGATGTTCCAATTGTTGTCGCTGTTAACAAAATTGATAAAGAAGGTGCTAATCCAGACAAGATTCGTCAACAACTAACTGAGTACAACTTGATCGCTGAGGAGTACGGCGGTCAAACCATGTTTGTTAACGTTTCGGCACTTTCTGGCAAAGGTATTGATGATTTAATTGATGCAATTTTGCTTACCGCAGATGCAGCAATTGATTTACGTGCAATCGCAGATGACATCGCAAGAGGTGTTGCAATTGAAGCAAATCTAGATAAAGGCCGTGGTCCAGTTGCTACTGTGTTAGTGCAACGCGGAACTTTGCATGTTGGTGATGCAATTGTTGCCGGTGGTGCTTATGGTCGCGTGCGTGCGATGCTAGATGAGCATGGACAAACTTTGGAGGAGGCAGGTCCTTCTCGCCCAGTACAAGTTCTTGGTTTCACCTCCGTTCCAGGAGCTGGTGATTCATTTATTGTTGCCGAGGATGATCGAACTGCTCGTCAGATTGCTGAAAAGCGTCAACTTGCATCTCGTAATGCATCCTTAGCTAAGGCACGCAAGAAGGTTTCACTAGAAGACTTCTTAGAACAATCAAAGGTAACTACTTTGAATTTGATTCTGAAGGGCGATGTTTCTGGATCTGTTGAAGCTCTAGAAGATGCATTAGTTCAATTAGATGTTGGAACCGAAGTTGACCTAAGAGTAATTCACCGCGGTGTTGGTGCTATTACCAAGAATGACGTCACTTTGGCCTCTGCATCTACTGCAGTGATTATTGGATTTAACGTTAAGCCTGAACCTCAGACTGCAATTTTTGCTGAGCAAGAAGGCGTTGAAGTTAAGTTCTATACCGTTATTTATAAAGCAATCGAAGAGATCGAAGCATCACTTAAGGGACTGCTTAAGCCAGAGTATGAAGAGGCAGTGCTTGGTAATGCTGAGGTCCGAGATATCTTCAAATCTAGTAAGTTTGGAAATATTGCAGGTTGCATAGTTTCAGATGGAAATATCCGTCGAAATGCCAAGGTTAGAACACTTCGAGCTGGTGTTGTGATTGGTGAAAACTTAAGCATTGAATCTCTACGTAGATTTAAAGATGATGCAACTGAGGTTCGCGAGGGATATGAGTGCGGTATCGGCCTTGGATCATTTAAAGATCTACAGGTTGGAGATGTAATTCAAGCTTATGAAATCCGTGAGAAAAAGCGGGCTTAATAATGCCAAGTAAACGTCCTCTTCAAGTTGCTGATCGAATTAAAGAGATAATTGCTAATGCTCTTGAGTCGCGGGTTAAAGATCCAAGACTTGGGTTTGTAACTATCACCGATGTTCGCGTTACTGGTGATTTGCAGCAAGCTTCTATTTTTTACACTGTCTTAGGTGATACAGCAGCTCATGAGGCAACTGCAGCAGCGCTTACCAGCGCAAAAGGAATGCTTCGCTCTGAGGTTGGTCGAGCACTTGGCTTGCGAGTAACTCCATCTATCGAATTTTTCTTGGATGGAATGGAAGATTCTGCATCTGCGATGAATGATTTAATCGAGCAGATGCATAAGGCAGATGCTGAGCTTGCAAAATTAAGAGCTACAGCAAAACCTGTTGCTGAAGATCCTTATAAAAAACATAATTAATTGGTGATGTGATGGATGGCTTTCTATTAGTTGATAAAGCCGGTGGAATGACTAGCCATGATGTTGTGGCTATGGCTCGTAAAAAACTTGATACTAAAAAAGTTGGGCATGCAGGAACTTTAGATCCAATGGCAACTGGCGTATTAGTGCTGGGTGTTGGTATTGCGACCAGACTTCTTACATACATTACTGATGGAAAAAAGTCCTACCAAGGAAAAATCTCACTTGGAAGTGCAACCCATACAGATGATAAAGAAGGGGATGTGATATTTACTGCCCCTGAAAATAAATTGCAGTTAATTACAGATTCACAAATTAAAGAGCAACTAGCGGGTTTTGTTGGAAATATTAAACAAAGACCTAGCTCAGTTTCAGCGATAAAGATTGATGGAAAATCAGCTCATGCCAGAGTGCGTGCCGGTGAGGATGTAGATATTCCGGAAAGAGATATAACAATTGATGAGATTCAAGTTAAACAAATCTCTCATCTTGCTTCATCAATTGAAATTGATCTATCAGTAACTTGTTCAGCTGGCACATACATCCGAGCAATTGCCAGAGATTTAGGGGAAAAGTTAGAGGTGGGTGGGCATTTAACTCAACTGCGAAGAACTTTAGTTTCTCCATTTACGCTGGAGCAGTGTAAAGATATTGCAGATGCACAACTTATCTCTATCGCAGAGGTTATTGAGAAACTCTTCCCGATTAGAAGGTTGGATTTTTCAGAAAGTAGGGAGATTCTGTTTGGTAGGACAATTGATCAAAATCAACAGACAGGTGTGGTTGCAGCTCTTGATGCTCAAGGGGAGTTTTTAGCGCTCCTTGAAAATAAAGCGCAAGGTGGCAAAATCATTGCTGCACCTATTTTGGTTAAGGCAAATAGCTAATTATGTTTTGTGAAACAATAGGAAGATGAAGAAGGTTTTGGCAGTTGGAATATTTGATGGCGTTCATGCAGGCCATCAACAAATTATTGATGTCGCAAAACATCAAGGTGAAGTAACAATTGTTACTTTTGACCCACATCCAACCTCAGTTTTTGCGCCAGAGCGAACACCAACCCAGTTGGTTACATTAAAAGATCGGGTAAATTTGTTAAAGCAAGCTGGAGCAAGTTTTGTGGAGGTTATCAACTTCAATAAAGAATTCTCGTTACTCTCGCCAGATGAATTCATTGAAGATATTTTAGTTGGCCGCTTCGCTGCCGAACATGTGGTAATTGGTGAGAATTTTAATTTTGGCTATAAGGCAGAAGGAACTCCAAAGTATTTATCAGAGGTTGGCCCAAAATACGGTTTCGGAGTTTCAATCGTAAAGTTGCAGGAGAACAGAGGATCAACGATCTCCTCTTCTAGAATTAGAAACTTAGTCATTGATGGTGAAATCGAACGAGCTAATGAACTGTTGACCCGAAATTTCTATCTAAAAGGTTTAGTAGTACATGGTGAAAAACGTGGTCGTGAGATTGGTTATCCAACTGCAAACCTTGGTCTTAATTCATTAGCAACAATTCCAGCTGATGGTGTTTATGCTGGTTGGTTAAGTGTGGGAGATAAAAGGTGGGAAGCTGCAATTTCAATTGGAACTAATCCAACTTTTCCAGGTGCGCGAGGAAGGCAAGTAGAAGCTTATGCAATTGATGAGATTGGTTTAGATTTATATGAACAAGAGGCAAAAATTGAATTTGGTTTCAGATTACGTGACACATTGAAATTTGATGATCTGCCAGCATTACTTGTGCAGATGAAAAAAGATTGTGATTTAGCTCGAGAATTAACCCGCAAATAACGCTCAAATAGCCCTCGATTTTAAGTATCTCTACCGGCGCTGGTAATCTTGGCCCACTAAAGCGAGAAGGTGCGCCTTCGTGAATAACACCGAGGCCCTCGTGACAGACAGAAGGAGCAATACAAATGGCATTAACACCAGAGGTAAAAAAAGAAATCATTACCAAGTACGGTTCTTCTGCAACTGACACAGGAAGCCCAGAAGCACAGGTAGCACTTCTTTCAAAGCGTATTGATGAGATTACACAACATTTGCAGACAAATAAGAAGGATCATCACAACCGTCGTGGTTTGTTATTGATGGTCGGTAAGCGTCGTCGGATTTTGCAGTACCTCGCCAAGACGGACATTGAGCGCTATAGAGCGATTATCGAAAAGCTCGATCTTCGCCGTTAAATAAAAATCAGCAAAAAACTTTATCGCTAAGAGTTTTGGTCCTCGGTAGTGGTTTCCGGAAAACGATTTTCCGTGAACTTCGATCGAAGATCCATTCTCTAGATTTAAAGTGTTGAGAAATGGAGATGACCCATGGAGGGTCAAGATGTGCAATCAGCCGTTGCAAAAATAGACAACGGTAAATTTGGAAAGCGGGAGATCCGCTTTGAAACTGGCCGATTAGCTCGGCAAGCAGCGGGAACAGCCGTTGTTTATTTAGATGATGACAGTATGCTGCTATCTGCAACTACTGCATCAAAAAATCCGAAGGATCAATTTGATTTCTTCCCACTAACTGTTGATGTGGAAGAGCGAATGTATGCTGCTGGAAAAATTCCAGGATCATTTTTCCGTCGAGAAGGACGCCCTTCAGAGGATGCAATCCTTACCTGTCGACTAATTGATCGCCCATTACGTCCATCCTTTATTAAAGGGTTGCGTAATGAGGTTCAGATTGTTGTAACTGTAATGGCGTTAAATCCAGATCACATGTATGACGTGATCGCGATTAATGCTGCATCAATGTCAACACAACTAGCAGGATTACCTTTCTCTGGCCCAATCGGTGGCGTGCGAGTTGCACTAATCGAAGGTCAATGGGTTGCATTCCCAAATCATTCTGATTTGGATAAGGCAGTCTTTGACATGGTAGTTGCTGGTCGAATTTCAGATGGTGATGTTGCAATCATGATGGTTGAGGCTGAAGCAACTGTGAAAACAATTGAATTAATAAAGGGTGGCGCAACTGTGCCAACTGAGGAGATTGTTGGACAAGGACTTGAGGCAGCAAAGCCATTTATCCGCACACTATGTGAGGCACAAATTGCATTGGCTAAATTGGCTGCAAAGCCAACTGGTGAATTCCCTGTTTTCCTTGATTATCAAGAGGACATTTATTCAGTAGTTGAGAAAGCCGCTAAAGATGATCTTGCTAAAGCATTAACAATTGCTGGGAAACAAGATCGCGAAACTAAGCTTGATGAGATCAATAAGAGCGTTACCGAGAAAATCACAACAGATTTCCCAGAGCGCACAAAAGAAATCTCAGCAGCACTTAGATCTGTTACTAAGAAATTAGTTCGCCAGCGCGTACTACGAGATAAAATTCGTATCGATGGCCGTGGATTGCGCGATATTCGTGCATTAACCGCTGAGGTTGAGGTAATTCCTCGAGTTCACGGTTCTGCGATATTTGAACGTGGTGAGACTCAGATTTTGGGTATTACAACTTTGAATATGCTTAAGATGGAACAACAACTAGATACTCTTTCACCAGAGGATCACAAGCGTTATATGCATAACTACAACTTCCCACCATATTCTGTTGGTGAAACTGGAAGAGTTGGATCTCCAAAGCGACGTGAAATTGGACATGGTGCATTAGCCGAGCGCGCACTTGTTCCAGTTCTACCAACTCGCGAAGAGTTTCCATATGCAATTCGTCAGGTTTCAGAGGCTCTTGGATCAAATGGATCAACATCCATGGGATCTGTTTGTGCTTCAACCATGTCACTACTAAATGCAGGTGTGCCGCTTAAGGCCGCTGTTGCAGGTATTGCGATGGGACTTATCTCTGATGATGTTGATGGTAAAACTGAATATGTAGCACTAACCGATATCTTGGGTGCAGAGGATGCATTTGGCGATATGGACTTCAAGGTTGCTGGTACAAAAGAGTTTGTTACCGCACTTCAATTAGATACAAAGCTTGATGGAATTCCTGCTTCAGTTCTATCTGCAGCACTCTTGCAAGCAAAAGAAGCAAGACTTGCAATTTTGGATGTAATGAATCAGGCAATTTCATCTCCAGATGAAATGTCACTTCTTGCACCAAGAATCATTTCAATCAAGGTACCTGTCGACATGATTGGTGCAGTTATCGGGCCTAAGGGCAAGATGATTAACCAGATTCAAGATGAGACTGGTGCTGATATCACTATCGAAGATGATGGAACTATTTACATCGGAGCAACTGAAGGATCAGCTGCTGAAGCTGCGAAAGCGCAGATTAATGCAATCGCAAATCCTGTTCAGTTATCAGTTGGCGATAAGTTCAATGGTTCTGTTGTAAAACTAGCAACCTTTGGTGCATTTATTAACCTTGCACCAGGTAAAGATGGCCTGCTTCACATCTCGCAAATTCGCAAGATGCATGGTGGCAAGCGCATTGAGAACCTAGAAGAGGTTATGAAGGTTGGCGAGAAGATTGAAGTTGTTATCAATGAGATAGACCCAAAGGGTAAGTATTCATTGGTTCCTGCAAATCTTCCTGAAGAAGCTAAGAGCGAGTAATTTGGCAAGAACAGTCTTACCAAGTGGCTTACGTATAGTCACCGAAGAGGAAAGATCTGTTCGCTCAGCAGCTTTTGGTATTTGGGTCAATGTCGGCTCCCGTGATGAATCTATTTCAACCGCGGGAGCTTCACATTTTCTAGAGCATCTGCTTTTTAAAGGAACAAAGAAAAGAACTTCTTTAGAGATTTCATCAGCTATTGAAGCTGTTGGTGGCGAAACAAATGCGTTCACCTCTAAGGAGTACACCTGTTTTTATGCAAGGGTGATTGATAAGGATTTACCACTAGCTGTTGATGTAATAAGTGACCTAATTACCTCCTCGGTTGTTAAACAAGAAGATGTTGATGCAGAACGTAAAGTTGTATTGGAAGAGATCGCAATGCGCGATGATGATCCTAGTGATTTAATCCATGATCTATTTCTAGAGAAATACTATGGTGATACACCACTTGGTCGACCAATTTTAGGAACTATCGAATCCATTAAATCCATGAGTAGAAGCACAGTTTTTAATTACTACAAGAATAGATACCGACCTGAAGATATTGTTGTAGCAGTTGCCGGAAATGTGAAACATAAGAATGTTGTGGCTATGGTTGAAGATGCACTGAGCAAAGATGGATTTTTAGAAAAACCTAAGGCAGTTTTTCAAGTTAGGGAGTCCAAAAAAACAAAGGTTGCAGGGAAGGGCGAAGTGACTCTACTTGATCGTAAAACTGAGCAGGCCCATATTGTTTATGGAGTTCCAGGAGTGGCAAGAGATGATAAGCAAAGATTTGCGTTAAGTATTTTGTCTTCGGCACTCGGTGGTGGAATGTCTTCAAGATTATTTCAGGAGATAAGAGAAAAGCGTGGGCTTGCATACTCAACCTATGCATATAACCAACAATTTGCAGGAAGTGGTGTGCTTTCATTTTATGTTGGATGCAAGCCAGAAAAAGCTGAAGAGGCAATAAAAATTATTCAATCAATTTTGCAAGATGTAGCACGTAATGGTTTGACCCATGAGGAAATTACTAGAGCCAAAGGCGCCGTCTCGGGCTCATTGGTTTTAAGCCAGGAGGACACCGGCTCTCGGATGACTCGAATTGGCAAAAGTGAGTTGGTTTATGGTCAAGTTCTTAGCTTTGATGAAATTCTGCGCGAGATAGCCAAGGTAACACCTGAGCAAATTAAGGAAATTGCCCGCCAAATCCTGCCCGTATCTCCTACCCTTGCGGTAGTGGGTCCGTTTAGATCAAAGAGTAAATTTGAAAGGCTTATTAAATGAAGGTTGCAGTACTTGGTGCAAAAGGAAGAATGGGCGCAGAATGCGTTGCTGCAATTAATGCAGCTAGTGATTTAACTTTAACTGCTGCTTTGGATCTTGGTGATTCCCTGGATCAATTACTTTCAACTGGTGCTGAAATTGTTGTTGACTTCACAACACCTGAATCAGTAATGAAAAATCTGGAATTTGCCATCAATAATGGCATCCATGTGGTGGTTGGCACTACTGGAATAGATGAAGGTAGATTAAAACTACTTAAGGAATTACTGAGTAAAAAACCAAGTGTTGGTGCACTGATAGCACCAAATTTTGGTTTGGGTGCGGTCCTTATGATGCAATTTTCTAGCACTGCAGCAAAGTATTTTGAAAGTGTTGAAATTGTTGAAATGCATCATGCAAATAAAGTAGATGCTCCATCTGGAACCGCGATCCGGACTGCCCAGATGATTAATGATTCTCGAAAGCAAAGCGGTAAGGGCAAGATGCCAGATGCAACAAAAACTGAATTGCCTGGATCTAGAGGAAGTAAGGTTGGCGAGGTTCCAATTCACTCCATAAGATCTCATGGCTATGTTGCACATCAAGAGGTTATTTTTGGAGATTCTGGAGAAACCTTAACAATTCGCCATGATTCTATAAATAGGGCAGGATTTATGCCTGGCGTTTTAATTGGAATTAGAAATGTTTCAAAACACCCAGGTTTAACAGTAGGACTAGAAAACTATATGGAGGCAATCTAATGAGTGAAATAACTATGTACGGTGCAGAGTGGTGTGGCGATTGCCGCAGATCTAAGAAGTTCTTAGATGGCAATAATGTTGCTTACAACTATGTTGATGTTGAGGCAGATGCAAGTGCTTCGGACAAGGTTATTGAAATCAATGGCGGCATGCGCTCTATTCCAGTTATTCTCTTCTCAGATGGCACGCACCTAACTGAGCCGTCAGATGCTGCTTTAAAAGAAAAGCTAGAATCTCTTAAAATTCTTTAAAACCAGTTATATATCGCAGCTGATGTTATAGCTGCTGATACAACCACAACTGGAAAGGGTGCTTTAAAGCGCAGAGCGATTAAAGCAACTATAACTCCTGCAAATCGTTGATCAATAACCAATTCTTTCTTATTGGTAAAGGTCTGCACTCCAACTAGTGCGCTTAACAATACGATCGGAACTAGGGCATTAATTCTCATAAAGTCGGGTTTATTAAGCCATTTTTCAGGCACGCTGTGACCGATGTATTTATTTAAAAATGCGGTGACGCTGGCACCAATTACTGCTATCCAAATTGCACTCATTTTTTTACTCCAAAAATTACTGCAAGCAACACCGTAGTAATAATTGGTATGCCGGCTGGAGCGATTGGCGTCAAAAGCAAAGCCCATGCAATTGCTATGGCTGAGACTAAGAATTGTGTTTTATTCTTAAGCCTTGGCCAGATTAATCCACAAAATGCTGCAGGAACTGCTGCATCTAATCCCCAAACTGAGGGATCGCCAATCGCGCTTGCACCTAATGCACCTAAATAAGTGAATAGATTCCAAAAGATATAAACACCAATACCGGTAACATAAAATCCACGCTTGCGATCTTCATCATTTTCCTGAAGTGTTGCAACTGCCGTTGATTCATCAATTGTAATTTGAGCAGCTAAAACTCTTTTTAATCCACCTATTTTCAGGATAGGCGCCATCTGCAGGCCATAGAGGGCATTTCGAAACCCAAGCAAGGTGGCAGTTGCAATTGCGCTAATTGCAGAACCGCCTGCTCCCATAATTCCAACCACTGCAAATTGTGATGCTCCAGAAAAGAGCAGAATGGAAAGTAAGCAGGTTTGCAGAATGGAAAAACCTGCTGTGACGCCAGCGGCTCCAAAGGCAGCCCCATAAAGTCCTACGGTAAATGCAACGCTTAGTGCGGTGCGATCAACCGGGTTTTTCTTTGGATTAATTGACACGCCGACACTTTAATCCAGCCATTAACCAATCACCAAAGATAGGGTCGCAGCCATGGGTGAAGAGATCATTTTCCGCGACGATATGTCGGTTGAGCTGGTTAAATCAAGCGCGAGCGATGCTGATGTTATTTGGGCAGCAAGAGTTTCAACTGCTGGCGATAAATCACTAGAGGATGTTGGAGCAGATCCGGCAAAGTCTGAAGGATTAATTAATTACTTAGCCCGAGAGCGTCACGGTTCACCTTTTGAACATACTTCAATGACATTTTTTGTCTCGGCTCCAATCTTTGTTTTTAGAGAGTTTATGCGCCATCGAATTGCTTCTTATAATGAAGAAAGCGGAAGATATCGAGAGTTAAAACCAGTTTTTTATATTCCAAGCAAGGAACGAAAGCTGGTTCAAATTGGCAAAGCAGGGGCGTATACATTTGTTGATGGCACGCCAGAACAATTTGATATTACAGTCGCAGCAATTAAAGAAACTTGTAATTTAGCTTATGCAAATTATCAAAAAATGCTTGATGCTGGAGTTGCGCGCGAAGTAGCAAGAGCTGTTTTACCAGTCACTTTGTATTCATCAATGTATGTCACAATGAATGCACGAGCTTTGATGAATTTCCTATCACTGCGAACAGCAAGGGAAGGATCGCATTTCCCTTCTTACCCGCAACGGGAAATCGAGATGGTGGCAGAGAAAATGGAAGCACATTTTGCCAAATTAATGCCGATTACCTACGGAGCATTTCAAAAATCTGGCCGCATAGCCCCTTAATTTCGCGGTAGCCTTTACCCATGCAAATCACGCCGCCATTTGGCCGATTAATAACTGCCATGGTTACGCCATTTAAAAAATCAGGTGAGATTGATTGGGCAGGTATTGAAAGTATTGCAAATCATTTAGTCTCAACAGGTCACGATGGCATTGCCGTCAATGGCACAACCGGAGAGGCACCAACCACCTCTGATGATGAAAAAGATGAAATTGTTAAAGTAGTTCGAAAAGTTGTTGGAAGTAAAATCAAGATTATTGCCGGTGCAGGAAATAATGAAACCTCGCATTCAATTGAACAAGCACAGCGAGCTGCCAAGGCTGGCGCTGATGGCTTATTAGTTGTAACTCCGTATTACAACAAACCACCACAAGCAGGAATTGAAGCCCATTTTCGCGCAATGGCAGATGCCACAGATTTACCGGTAATGATCTATGACATTCCAGGTAGAACTGGTGTTGAAATTGAGTCAGATACGATTGTTAAATTAGCAGAACATAAAAATATTGCAGCCTTAAAGGATGCAAAAGGAAATCCTGCTGCTACTTCCTGGGTAATCAAGAGATCTTCAATACCTGTTTATTCAGGTGATGATATTTTGAATTTGCCACTTTTATCAGTGGGTGCGGTTGGATTTGTGTCAGTTTGTGGTCACACCGTTGGGGCAGAGTTAAAAGAAATGTTAAATGCCTGGTTTTCGGGTGATTCAAATAAAGCACTTGAGATTCATCAAAAACTACTTCCAGTGTTCACTGGAACCTTTAGAACTCAAGGTGCAATTCTGACTAAAGCAGCACTAAATCTAATGGGACTTCCTGGCGGATTTACTAGATTGCCACTTGTGGATGCAACTGATGCGCAAATTGCGCAATTAAAAGTTGATCTGCAAGCTGGTGGCGTAAAATTAAAATAATTAGATGAATCATCCCCATCCTGGTCTGCCTTACCCTGCCAAATTAGCTAAGAAAACTTTGCGCATTGTCGCTCTAGGCGGCTTGGGCGAAATCGGTCGAAACATGACTGTTTTTGAATATGAAGGAAGATTATTAATTGTTGATTGTGGAGTTCTATTTCCCGGTGATGATCAACCTGGTATTGATTTAATCTTGCCAGATTTTTCTTATTTAAAAGATCGAATGGATGATATCGAAGCAATATTTCTAACCCATGGTCATGAGGATCATATTGGTGCTGTTCCATACCTGCTTCGCGAGCGAAGTGATATTAGAATTATTGGATCGCAGTTAACTTTGGCCTTTGTTGCACCAAAGCTAAAAGAACGTCGCATTACCGCACCAATGACTCAGGTCAAAGCAGGTCAAGTTGAAAAAGTTGGCCCATTTACATTGGAGTTTGTAACAGTCAATCACTCAATCCCTGATTCGCTAGCAGTTGCAATTAAAACTCCTGCCGGAGTCATATTGCATACTGGTGATTTCAAAATGGACAAGATGCCATTAGATGGAAAGGTAACTGATTTAGAAACCTTTGCCAGATTAGGTAAAGAGGGAGTTGACCTATTTTTAGTTGACTCAACAAATGCTGATGTACCAGGACTTACAGTTGCTGAAAAAGACATTTATCCTGCATTAAAGGAAGCCATTGATAAGACGCCCCGCAGAGTTGTGGTCACCTCATTTGCCTCACATGTTCACAGAATTCAACAGGTACTAACAGCTGCGCATGAAGCAAATCGCAAGGTTGCCTATGTTGGAAGATCAATGGTTCGCAACATGAAGCTTGCTGAAGATTTAGGTTACTTAAAAGTGCCAGCTGGATTAGTTGTTGATTACAAAGATATTGATACATTTGGCGACAAGATCGTTTTAGTTTGTACAGGATCTCAAGGAGAGCCACTTGCTGCACTATCTAGAATTGCAAATGGTGATCATGAAATCCAAGTAGGTAAGGGAGATACTGTTGTACTGGCATCATCTTTAATACCTGGTAATGAGAAGTCGGTATATCGGGTGATAAATGAGCTAACTAGATTTGGCGCCCATGTGGTTCATAAAGGAAATGCCATGGTGCATGTTTCAGGTCATGCCTCTGCTGGTGAACTTCTGCATTGTTATGAAGTTGTTAAACCTAAAAATGTTTTACCAGTTCACGGTGAATGGCGACATATGCGAGCCAACGCAGATCTTGCGATGAAAGCAGGATTATCAGAACATAATGTAGTTATTGCAGAAAATGGAATTACGATAGATGTTGCTGATGGCCATGCAGACATCTCAGGATCAATTCCTTGTGGCTATGTTTATGTTGATGGGCAAAGTGTTGGTGAAATTACTGAAAGCTCCCTTAAAGATCGAAGAATTCTGGGAGACGAAGGATTTATCTCCGTAGTTGTGGTGATTGATTCACAAAGCGGCAAAATAGTTGCAGGGCCCGATATCCATGCTCGAGGATTTACTGAAGATAAAACATTGTTTGATGATGTCAAAGGTGATATTGAAAAAGCATTGAGCAAGGCGGTCGCTGGTGGCTTCAATGGAACACATCAACTTTCTCAAGTAGTGCGCAAAACCATTGGCAGCTGGGTAGGGGAGGAACATCGTCGCAAGCCGATGATTATTCCGTTAGTAGTTGAGGTTTAAGAGTTCTTTTTTCTTAACTTTCTTGCCAAAGTGCGTGCCGATTAAGCCCAGCATTTAACTTATTCTTTAGGCTTATCTTCTTATGGCAAAGAAAAAATCTGCAAAGAAACCCAATCTATTGGCGCCAGTACTTCGAGGTATTGGTTGGCTTTGGCGTTTGATCGCAAAAACGCTAGGTGGAATGGTCAGATTTATTTTCCGGTCATCAAAGGAGCTAGATCCTGCACACCAAAGAGATGGAATCGCTTTTTTCCTTTTTATTCTTGCAATTGTCTCCGCGGCTGGAGTTTGGTTTGATCTGGATAATGTTTTAGGAAGAGCAACCTATGCATTCTTGTTTGGTGGCGTGGGAATGCTGGCAAATCTAATTCCAATATTTTTCATTTTCTTTGCTTACCGATTATTTAAATCAACTGATGAAGCCCGGGATATTGGTCGAATTACAATTGGTACTCTGCTTATTATCACCAGCACGACATCCCTTGCCCATATCGTAAATGGTTCAACTGGAACAGGTGCAACCGCTATGCGCGAAGGTGGCGGCTGGATAGGGTTTGCAGCCTCATCCGGATTAATTGCATTAGTTACTGAAATCTTGGCAATCCCAATCTTTATCTTAATTCTAATTTTTGGATTATTAGTGATTACCAAAACCCCACTTTCAAAACTTTTCAGTCAAATTGCTACAGTTTTTAACTTAGGTAGATCTGGTATTAGTAATGCAAAGGCAAAACGTGCTGAACGTTTGGTTGCAGAGGATTTTGAGGTTAGTGAAAGCCCGCCATTTGAAACTCCGTTGGTAAAAGACTTAGTGCAGGAGTTTGAACCTCAACAATTAGATTATGAGGTTGAGTTAGAGGATTTTGATGAAATTACTCAAGAGGTGGCTACTGCTAACAAGCCAGCCAAACATGAAAACACTAGACCTCAACAACTCCTTCTTACTTCAGATACAAAGTATGAGCTTCCGCCAGCAGACATACTCCGTGGTGGCCCTGCCGCAAAAGGTAAGTCAAAGGTAAATGAAACTGTTGTTGCAGCACTTAAACAAGTTTTTGAGCAATTTGATGTTGATGCCCAAGTAACTGGCTTTATGCGCGGACCTACTGTCACTAGGTATGAAGTTGAGTTAGGAAATGGCGTAAAGGTTGAAGCTATCTCAGCGCTTTCAAAAAATATTGCTTACGCCGTAGCAAGTGGTGAAATCCGAATACTTTCTCCAATTCCGGGTAAATCAGCGGTTGGTATTGAGATTCCAAACTCTGATCGAGAAATTGTTGCCCTAGGAGATGTACTTAGATCTTCTGTCTCTTCAAGTGATCCACACCCAATGTTAATTGCTTTAGGTAAGGATGTTGAAGGATCTTTCCTATGTGCAAATCTTGCGAAGATGCCACATTTATTGGTTGCAGGTGCAACTGGTGCTGGTAAATCTTCGATGATCAATTCATTGGTTGTTTCTATTTTAATGCGTGCCACTCCAGATGAAGTGCGCCTGGTCATGATTGATCCAAAGCGAGTTGAGTTAACAAATTATGAGGGAGTACCACATTTAATTGCGCCAATCATCACCAATCCCAAAAAAGCCGCAGATGTCTTAGCTTGGGTAGTTCGTGAAATGGAGATGCGTTACGACGATTTATCTGTTTTTGGATTCAGACATATTGATGATTTTAATAAGGCGGTCAAAGCTGGAAAAGTTGTTGCACCAGCCGGAAGTGACCGAACATTAGAACCGTATCCATATCTATTGGTAATTGTTGATGAGTTAGCAGACTTAATGATGGTTGCAGCACGTGAAGTAGAAGACTCAATCGTAAGAATCACTCAATTAGCAAGAGCAGCAGGAATCCATCTAGTCCTTGCAACTCAACGCCCAAGCGTTGACATCGTTACTGGTTTGATCAAAGCAAATGTGCCTTCCCGATTATCATTTGCAACAAGCAGTTTGGCTGACTCAAGAGTTATCTTGGATACACCAGGAGCAGAAAAATTAGTTGGCCAAGGCGATGGTCTCTTCTTGCCAATGGGTGCAAGTAAGGCGGTGCGAATTCAAGGTGCTTATGTTTCTGAACGTGAGATAGAGGCAGTAGTAAATCATGTGAAAAGTCAGCTTCAACCTGTTTACAGAATTGATTTGAATGCACCAATAAAATCAAATGTCGTAGTCGATGATGTTGGCGATGACTTAGATCTACTTCTGCAAGCAGTTCAATTAGTAGTTTCAACTCAATTTGGATCAACATCAATGCTGCAACGTAAATTAAGAGTTGGTTTTGCAAAAGCTGGTCGGCTAATGGATTTAATGGAAAGTCGAGGCATCGTTGGTCCAACTGAAGGATCAAAGGCGAGAACGGTTTTAATTAACGCAGAGCAAATGCCGGATGTATTGGAATCGATTAGAGGCAATCAGTAGTTCACCTGCAAGGGTGATTTGGTGGGTGAACCTGGTTTCGGGTTTAAATTGAGCGCGATGTCCACCAAAATATCTTCAAAAAAAATTGTTTGAACACCCACTTTAGTTCTACCATTAAGACTCCCCAGAGCAAGATTGGTAAGTTAAATGGCAGAAAAATCATCGCTCCAACAGGCCCGTGAAGTTGCTGGTCTTTCTGTTGAGCAAATTGCCTCACTTACAAATATTCGTCCTGCCGTAATTAAAGATTTAGAAAACAACTCAGTGGAAGTTTGCGGTGGTATTGCCTATGCCCGTGGCCACATAAGATCCATTGTAAAAGTACTTAACCAAAAAACACCAAAGTCAATTAATTTTGATGCAGATTTATTGGTGGCGGATATGGAGCAAAGCCAAGATCAAGACAACCGGCCGATGATTAATCGATTAGCAGAGAATAATGTTGCCGAAAAACCGAAGGAGAAAAAGCGGATTAGATTTGGCACCCTTGCCTCTATTTCAATTGCAGCCTTGACTCTTACTTTTGTTGCACAGATTGCAATTGATAATGCTTCATCAGTTAAATCGGAATTGAATTCAGAAACATCTAAAGTCGCAAGTGTTGAACAGGAACTTCCTATGCAAGTAAATGGTGTGAATTTGGTTGTTACAGGTGTGAGTGGAAAAAGTTGGATTGGTTTAACCAATACCGATGGCGAGCAAATTTTTAATGGTCAGATTTCTGCTGGCCAGGTTGCAACTTTTTCAGACCCTAACTTGATTCGGGCTGTGATTGGAAACGCTGGCGCAGTCAAATTAATTCTCAATGGTAAGGATTTAGGAGTGCCAGGGGCACAAGGTGAGGTGATTCGCTTAGATTTTGATGCGAATGGTCAGTTGTAGTAGTTGTAAATAGAAGTTATGCAGGTTATGGGCGGTATCCTTACGCCATAGTGAGTTCAAACCTAATTGATGAGAAAAAACCACGCACCGTAGCGCTGGTTACATTGGGCTGTGCGCGAAATGAAACAGATTCTGAGGAGTTAGCTGGCCGATTGGCAGCAGATGGTTGGCAATTAGTTTCAGATCCAGCAAATGCTGAGATTGCAGTAATTAACACATGTGGATTTATAGAAAGTGCCAAGAAGGATTCAATTGATGCATTAATCCAAGCCCATTCACTTAAATCTAATGGGGTTACAAAGGCCGTAGTAGCAGTGGGTTGTATGGCAGAGCGATATGGCAATGAGCTTGCTGAAGAGATGAGTGAGACTGATGCAATATTAAGTTTTGATGATTACAAAGATATTTCAACTCGGCTCAACACAATTCTTGATGGCGGGAAAATAACTCCGCATACGCCAAAAGATCGCCGTAGTCTACTTCCGATCGCTCCAGTTGACCGAGCTCAGGTGCGCGAGGAACGTAAGTTAGTTGAGGTAAATCCAATAGGAAGTGTGCTGCGCAAGCGTCTAGATAACGCGCCAATCGCACCACTTAAAATCGCTAGTGGTTGTGACCGGCGCTGTTCATTTTGTGCAATTCCATACTTTCGGGGTTCATTCATCTCACGCAAGCCTGAAGAAATCATTGAAGAGGCAAAATGGCTGGCAGATAATGGGGTATCAGAGTTATACCTAGTCAGTGAGAATACAACTTCATATGGCAAAGATTTTGGCGACCTTAAATTAATGGAGAAGCTTCTACCAGAGCTTTCAAAGATAAGTGGTGTTGAGCGAATCAGGCTTTCATATTTACAACCTGCTGAAGTGCGACCTTCTCTGTTGCAATCGATGATTTCAGTTGAGAAGGTAGTTCCGTACTTTGACCTCTCCTTTCAACATGCAAATGGGGATCTTTTAAGAAGTATGCGCAGGTTTGGAGATGGTGAAAAGTTTCTTCATCTAATCTCTCAAATCAGAGCGCTTTCACCAAATGCTGGTATCAGATCAAACTTTATTGTTGGTTTTCCTGGTGAAACTGATGCCCAGTTTATCGATTTAGTTGAATTTCTTTCACAAGCACAATTAGATGCAATTGGAGTTTTCGGGTACTCAGATGAGGATAACACCGAAGCTTTATCATTAAATGAAAAAGTTTCACCTGAGGTAATTTCAGAGCGAGTAGAGGAGCTTTCAACCTTAGTTGATGAGTTAATTACTCAAAGATCAGAGATGCGAATTGGTGAGCAAATTCGAGTTTTAATTGAGGATGAGGCAGAACAAGAGGGCAGGGCTGAGCATCAAGGACCAGATGTGGATGGATCTACTTTTATTAAATCTAGAAATAAATATCGAGTCGGTGAGTATGTAGATGCTGTCGTTAGTGATGTAGAAGGCGTTGATCTGATTGCACAGGTAATATGAAAAAAGTAGAGCGGCCTAATCTTCCTAATTCACTCACAATTTTTAGAATTATCGCTCTGCCTTTCTGCGCCTACGCTCTATTTAAAAATGGTGGCGATGATGATACCTGGCGAATCATCGCATTTACTTTGTTTTTTATAGTAGGCCTTAGTGATGTGCTAGATGGAAAGATAGCCAGAGATAGAAATCAGATTACTGAGTTTGGAAAATTACTCGATCCAATTGCAGATAAGGCGATGTTGGCAACTGCGACAATTGGTGCCTCAATTCTAGGATTTTTGCCTTGGGCAATCACAATTATTTTCTTGATTAGGGAGGTTGCGGTAACAATTTTAAGATTTGCAGTAATCAAAAAAGGAGTGATCCCGGCCAGTAAGGGTGGCAAGCTAAAGACTTTTTTCCAAAACTTTGGGGTAGGTTTTTATATCCTGCCTCTTCCTACTTACCTGAATTTACCTAGAGATATATTTATGGCAGCTGCAGTGATATTAACGATCTCAACCGGGGTTGATTACTTCAGAAAGGCATTAAAGAGGTGAGTAACCAAGTAATCTCTAAATCAATAATTAAGCTTCTTAGTAAGAAGAAATTAACCTTATCTGTTGCCGAGTCGGTAACAGCAGGGGCACTAGCAGCTGAGTTAACAAGCATTGCAGGTGCTTCAAAGGTTTTTGTAGGGGGAGTCATTGCCTATTCAGATCAAGTAAAGATCTCTGAATTAAAAGTTAAGAAAAATGATTTAAGTAAATACACCGCAGTTTCAGAGCAGGTGGCAATTGCAATGGCAATTGGTGCGCGCGAGAGATTTAATACCGATATCGCAATTTCAACTACTGGAGTTGCCGGGCCTGGTAGAGCTTATGGACAAAAGGCAGGAACTGCCTGGGTTGGGGTAGCGAGCAAAAAAGAGTGCTTTGCCGTTGCTTTATCCCTTACTGGCGATCGAGAAACGATCCGCCACGCGATTATTACCAGTGCATTGGCATCCCTAGAGCGTATTCTTAAGCCGTGATACTTCTACGCACCCACATTGGAAGCGCTCTGCGCGCTGCCCGAATTGAACAAGGACGCACCCTTAGAGATGTTGCTAAGAGCGCCCGTGTTTCATTGGGCTATCTTTCTGAGGTTGAGCGCGGACAAAAAGAAGCATCAAGTGAATTGTTAAATGCTATTTGCTCAGCCCTTGATCTATCGCTTTCCACAATCTTGGTTGATGTTGCCACTGTGGTTAAAACCCACGAATCCCCAGTACTAACAATCTCGACTTTGCAAGTGGTAGAGACCGCAGCTTAAGTTGTCTGCCCAGCCGGCGCTGGCGCCATACGCCCGCCAAACATCTGTTAGCAACAAATCTCGAATTGCAATCTTTAATGGTGCTAAATCTGTAATTTGCGAGGTTGGAAATTACCAATCAAATATCGCTGAAATAGCACTTAGGTCGCAAGTCTCTAAGGCAACTATTTATAATCAATTTGCTGACAAGGCTGAGATGATGGAGTGTTTGGTTGAGTATGAGGTTGAAAGATTAACTCAAGTAGCACTGGCAGCCTCATCCCGCGAAGAAGCGCTGTATTTATTATCTACTCAAATTAGCCAAGATCTAGCTCTTAGAAAATTAGTTGAATCTGATCCTCTAGATATTGCAAAACTGGTCACAATATCAACCCACTCAACTTGGGTATTGGTCCACCAAGGCATTTCCAAGGTTTTTGGAGCAGATTCAGCTGTTTGCGGTGTAATTCTTAGGTGGTTAATTGGCCAAATACCTTCACCAATAACTGAGGATGAGTCCCGTACTCAATCCAAGCGCTTAGCAAGTACTTTGTTTCATAATTAATTTAGATTCTAAAGTTTGTTATGCGCATATCCGAACTTCGCAATCGAATAGCTGAATACTTCCCAGATCCAGATACCTATTCCAGGGATATCATCCACTCAGAGTTGGGTGGGATTAGCGTTAACTCAGCTATTGAAATTGGCATGGAGCCGGATGAGATTTGGAAGGCGGTCATCCGCTATAACCCCTCGATGCCGGACCGATACAGATAACGGCGTGTCTTAGCCCAAAATTACCCCTTCGAACAGTTGTTCGATACACTTATCCTGCCCAACCAGAGCGGTTCCACAGTTCCGCTGGCCAACCGAGCCAGCCGTCAGTGATGTTCCGTACCTTCTGGACCGAACAATATGACCTCGCCTTAGGAGTTGAAAAACCTAGAGCTGGTCAAGGAGATGAAAGGAAACAAATCAACTATGGCCTCTGCAAATAGAGAACCACAAGAAGATAAAAAAGAAGATAAACGATCTAGCGATCGTGCTAAATCCCTAGATACCGCCCTTGCCCAAATCGAGCGTCAGTTCGGTAAAGGATCGGTAATGAAAATGGGAGATCGCAAAGCTGTTGCGATGGAGGTAATCCCAACTGGTTCAGTTGCATTAGATATTGCTCTTGGCGTCGGTGGTTTACCACGCGGTCGAGTAGTTGAGATCTACGGTCCAGAGTCATCAGGTAAAACAACTGTGGCTTTGCATGCAATTGCTAATGCTCAAAAAGCTGGCGGCATTGCTGCATTTATTGATGCTGAGCATGCACTAGATCCAGAGTATGCAAAGAAACTTGGCGTTGATATTGATGCCCTTCTAGTTTCACAACCAGATACCGGTGAACAGGCACTTGAAATTATGGATATGTTAGTCAGATCAGGTGCGATTGATATTGTCGTAGTTGACTCAGTTGCAGCATTGGTTCCAAGAGCTGAAATTGAAGGCGAGATGGGTGACTCACATATGGGTTTACAAGCTCGTTTGATGTCACAAGCACTTCGAAAAATGACTGGTGCATTGCATCAATCTAATACCACTGCGATATTTATTAACCAGTTGCGCGATAAAATTGGTGTTTTCTTTGGTTCACCAGAGACAACTACAGGTGGAAAAGCGCTTAAGTTCTACGCATCTATTCGTATGGATGTTCGCAGAATTGAAACTTTAAAGGATGGTCAAGAGGCGGTTGGTAATAGAACTCGCGTCAAGATTGTTAAGAACAAGGTTGCTCCACCATTTAAGCAAGCAGAGTTTGACATCATCTACGGCGTTGGAATTAGCCGTGAGGGATCTTTAATTGATCTTGGTGTTGAAGCTGGAATTGTTAAAAAATCTGGCGCTTGGTTTACCTACGAAGGTGATCAACTAGGTCAAGGTAAAGAGAATGCTCGTGCATTCTTGATTGATAACCCAGATCTAGCCAATGATATTGAGGCCAAAATTCGAGCATCATATGTTCCAGCCGAGATCGACCCTGCATTAGTTGCAGCAGTTGATGAGGCCACAGCTGATGTTGAGTTCTAATCTCTAATTCATTCAAAAATACCTTGAAGAAATCACAAGAGGTAGTAGCAGATCCCTACTCCGAGGCGATGTCGATTGCGTTGTTCGCACTTGCACCGCGCGCAAAGAGTAGGGATGAGCTATTTAAACAATTATTAAAACGCGGGGTGGAGTCTGAAACCGCAAATGCTGTTTTAGATTCACTGGAGTTGCAAGGGCTTTTAAATGATCTTGAATTTGCAAAATTGTGGAGTGAATCAAGGCAGCGCAGTAAGAAGTTAAGTAAGCGGGTAATTGCAACTGAGTTGCGTGGCAAGGGAGTCGCGCAAGACATTATTACTGAGGTAATTGAAGAAATCGATGATGAAACTGAGTACGCCCAAGCATTCCTGCTTGCTGAGCGAAAATATCGATCGATCTCTCATTTAGATCCTGAGGTTTCATATCGCCGGATCTCAGCATTATTGGCCCGTAAAGGTTATGGCCATGGGCTTTGCGCAAGAATTATGCGGGAGTTAACTGGCGTTAATTAGCAAGTAGAATTAGCCATATGCCTACTTTCGTGGTTGAGACTTACGGCTGCCAGATGAATGTTCATGACTCTGAACGAATTTCAGGTCTGCTAATTGATGCTGGTTACACCCAAGCTTTGGCTGATTCACAACCTGATCTTGTTGTTTTCAATACCTGCGCAGTAAGAGAAAATGCTGATAATAAATTGTATGGAAACCTATCCTTCTTAGCACCTCGCAAAAAAAGTGATCCAAACTTTCAAATCGCAGTTGGTGGATGTATGGCGCAAAAGGATCAAGATGCGATTATTAAGCGCGCTCCTTATGTTGATGTAGTTTTTGGAACACATAACATTGGCTCGCTGCCCATACTCTTAGAACGAGCTCGAATCGAAGAAGCGTCTCAGGTTGAAATAAAAGAATCACTAGAACATTTCCCCTCTACTTTGCCGGTTAAGCGAGACTCAGCATTTTCTGCCTGGGTATCTGTCTCAGTTGGCTGCAATAACACCTGCACATTTTGCATAGTTCCCCAATTGCGCGGAATCGAAAAAGATCGCAGCATGGATGAAATTATGAAAGAGGTTCGGGCGTTAGTTGATCAAGGTGTTATTGAAATTACCTTACTTGGCCAAAATGTGAATGCCTATGGTGTTGATTTTGGTGACCGCCAGGCCTTTGCCAAATTACTTCGTGAGTGCGGAAAGGTGGATGGCTTAGAAAGAGTTCGCTTCATGTCGCCTCATCCACGAGATTTTACCGATGATGTCATCGATGCGATGGCACAAACTAAAAATGTGATGCCACACCTGCATATGCCACTTCAGTCTGGCAGTGACCAAATCCTGCAAGCAATGCGTCGTTCATATCGCAGAGATCGATACCTAGGAATAATTCAAAAAGTTAAATCTGCAATTCCAAATGCGGCAATTACTACCGACATAATTGTTGGATTTCCAGGTGAAACTGATCATGATTTTGAACAAACTATTGATTTAGTAAGAGAGGTGAAATTCTCCGCCGCATATACATTCCAATACTCCAAGCGACCTGGAACACCTGCTGCAACCATGCCAAATCAAGTATCTGATGAGGTAATGGCAGCTCGCTATAACCAATTACATAAGATCCAGCAGGAGATATCTAAGAGTGAAAATGAGAAACTAATTGGTCAAAATATTGAGCTGCTAGTTTCTAGCAATGAAGGTCGACATGATGTTAATGAAAACCGAATGAATGGACGAAGTGAGGATTTCCGATTAACCCATTTTGATAACTCAGCAAATTTGGCAAGAGCTGGGGATTTGGTACAGGTCAAAGTTGTTGAAGCTTATGCAAACCACATTGTTGCCTCATCTCCAATATCTGTTAAGAAAACTAAGGGAGCGGATGCGCATGCTGCCTGGGTTTCTGAAAATGGTGATAAGCGAATTTTGCTTGGTATTCCGACATTAGCTTCACTTAAATCTTTATGAGCCTAGTAATTATCTGTGGTGCTACCGCAACTGGAAAGAGTGATTTAGCAATTTCAGTGGCAAAAGAGATTAATGCTGAGATTGTAAATGCTGATTCTATGCAACTTTATAAAGGTATGGATATTGGCACAGCAAAGCTTTCGCTTTTTGAGCGAGATGGAATTAAACATCATTTACTTGATGAACTTGAAATCTCTGAAGAGGCAAATGTTTCTTGGTATCAAGGACAGGCTCGAAAGGTAATAGATAATTTAATTGATAGTGGAAAATCTGTTGTGGTGGTTGGCGGCACTGGTTTATATATAAAAGCAATATTGGATGATTTAAATTTTCCAGACACCGATCCTGCTGTGAGGCAGAAAATTACAGATGAAGCTCAAGAATTAGGTAATGATCAGATGCATGCTCGACTTGCTACTTTAGATCCTGCTGCCGCACTTGCAATTCCAAAAGAAAATATCAGACGAGTTATCAGAGCCCTAGAAGTTATTGAAATTACAGGTAAGCCATTTACGGCAAATCTGCCCAAAGAGGCTAGTACCAAGTACCCAAATGCATATCAATTTGGATTGGTCTTAGATCGAGAAAACCTTGATGAAAAAATTGATCGCCGGGTTGAAGGAATGTGGGAAAAAGGATTTGTTCGTGAAGTTATGCAGTTAATGACTAAAGGACTAGAGAAGGCGACTACGGCCAAGATGGCGCTTGGCTATAGCCAGATAATGAATTACTTAAATGGGGATTTTGATGAGAGTTTTGCTAAAGAGGAAACCAAACGCGTAACCCGGGCCTATGCCCGAAGGCAAGAAACCTGGTTTTCACGGGATAACAGAATCAAATGGTTGGCTCCTGAAAGTAATCAAGGCCGACTAGAAAAACTCTTGGCTAGTATTAATTAATGATGAAGGCAACATATGGCCACGGCACACATAATGATTTTGTGTTGGTCTTTGATGAGGCAGATCAGATCAAATTTACGCCAGAGCAGGTTAAGCGAATCTGTGATCGTAAAAATGGTATTGGCAGTGACGGCCTAATAAGAATTGTGAAGATTGATGGCGCCTGGTTCATGGATTATTTAAATGCCGATGGCTCACAAGCTGAGATGTGTGGCAATGGAATTCGGGTAATGGCTCGGTATTTAACAGATAAAGGACATCAACCAAGTGGAATTTATCCGATAAATACTAGAGATGGGCGTAAGTTTTTATCAGTTCCAGAATATGGTGATATCACTGTAAATATGGGAAAGGTTAGCCAAGTTCCTGGTGAAATAAATGTTTCAACTGGCGCTAACTCATTTACAGGATTAAACATCGATATGGGAAACCCACATGCAGTTGTATTTGTTGAGAATATGGATTTAATTGGTGATTTAAAGAGTGCTCCTAAAGTTGAGCCAGCTGATGAGTATCCAGATGGGGTAAATGTAGAGTTTGTGAAGTTTCTGGAGAATGACCAGATACAAATGCGCGTTCATGAGCGAGGAGTGGGAGAGACTCAATCCTGCGGCACTGGAACCTGCGCCGTGGCACTTGCTGCCACAATTGAAAAAAAGAAATCATTACCAGTTAAATGGATTATCAATCCACCTGGAGGCAGATTAATTGTTGAGATTGATGGTCATAGCAATGCCACACTCACAGGCCCTGCTGAACTTGTTAAAGAGGTTGAATTGGATAAATACTTGTGAGTGAATCAAAGTTTGGCTCAGATGATGGGCTTGAAATTGATATTGATACTTTAATTCGAGAAAATGCCCAAGCGGTTGCAGATTATGAGCTACAAGATTCAGATGAAAGTAATAATCAAGATTTGCAAGATCGCCAGGCCCTGCGACGTGTCAATGGATTATCGACTGAACTTCAAGATGTTTCAGATGCTGAATATCGTCAGCTGCGTCTTGAAAAGGTTGTATTAGTTGGCGTTTGGACTGAAGGCACCTCTAAAGATGCCGACAATTCCCTAAAGGAATTAGCTGCTTTAGCTGAAACTGCTGGTTCACAAGTAATGGATGCTTTGATTCAGCGACGAGATAAACCAGATCCGGCTACCTTTATAGGTTCTGGAAAGGTTACAGAGGTTCGCCAAGCTGTTGTTGCAACAGGTGCCGATACTGTGATCTGCGATGGTGAATTATCACCTGCGCAACTTCGAACTCTTGAACAAAAAGTTAAGGTTAAGGTTGTTGACCGGACGGCATTAATTTTAGATATCTTTGCACAGCATGCAAAAAGTCGCGAAGGTAAAGCTCAGGTTGAATTAGCCCAGATGTCATATATGTTGCCGCGATTGCGTGGTTGGGGTGAATCTTTGTCCCGACAGTCTGGTGGAACTGGCGGTATTGGCGGTCGCGGTCCTGGTGAAACCAAGATTGAAACTGATCGCCGAAGAATTAATGACAAGATGTCTAAATTGCGAAGAGAGATTAAGGAAATGAAAATCTCTCGAGATATCAAGCGCAATGAGCGTAGGAAAAACAACATTCCATCTGTTGCTATCGCTGGCTATACCAATGCAGGAAAATCCTCACTTCTTAACAGATTAACTGGTGCGGATGTTTTGGTAGAAAATGCATTATTTGCAACCTTGGATCCAACTGTAAGAAAAACTCAAAGCCATGATGGCCGGGTTTACACATTTGTAGATACTGTTGGTTTCGTCCGTCATCTACCCCATCAGTTGGTTGAAGCATTTAAATCAACACTTGAAGAGGTTTCCCAATCAGACTTAATCGTTCACGTTGTCGATGGCTCTCATCCTGATCCTATGGAGCAAATTCGTGCCGTTAGGCAGGTCATCAATGAGATTGGTGGCGGTGAAATCTTAGAAATTATTGCGATAAATAAAGCAGATATTGCAGCCCCAGAGGTTTTGATGGAGCTATTGCGAACAGAAAGCAATGCTTATGCCATCTCTGCACGAACAGGTTATGGCGTTCCAACACTTGTTAAGGCAATTGAATCAGCACTACCAAAACCTAATGTTGAGATTAATGCGGTGATTCCATTTAGTCGTGGTGATTTAGTGAGCGCAGTTCATGAAACTGGTGAGATTATTTCTGAAGAGTATTTGCCTGAGGGAACAAAGATTCATGCAATGGTTGGTGGGGCTTTGGCAAGAAAAATTGAGTTGCTTTAAACAATAAACCCATTTGGAAATGGATCAGATGGATCAAGCAACCAGGTTGATTCACCCATTACCCAAGCTCGGCCAGTAACAGTTGGAACTATCGCAGGTAAATTTCCCACTTTAGTATGAGATTTAATTCGACCTTCAAATTGTGAGCCGATCCAAGATTCATTAATCAAAACATCATTATCTTTAAACTCACCTTTTGCATACATCTGTGCAAGGCGCGCACTAGTTCCGGTGCCGCATGGTGATCGATCAAACCATCCTGGATGAATAGCCATCGCATTCTTCCAATGCAGTGAGTTTTTTCCAGGGGCGATGAAATCAATGTGATGACAAACTGCAATATCGGGATTTTCTGGATGCACCGGCCTATTTTGTTGATTTATTGCATCACTTATTGCCAGCCCTGCGGTTAAGAATTTTTGTCCATTCTCACGTTTAAATTCAATTCCAATCCGATCGATCGGAATGATTGCATAGAAATTGCCACCAAATGCCATGTCATATTTAATTTTTCCATATCCAGGAACATCAACTGTTTGGTCTAATTGATATGAGAATGAGGGAACATTAGTCAATGTGACTTTCTCAGCTTTGCCATCTTTAACCTGCACATCAACAACAACTAATCCTGCTGGAGTATCAAGACGTACCGTAGTTATTGGTTCAACAACTGGGACCAATTTCTTTTCTACTAAAACTGTAGCCACACCAATAGTTCCATGGCCACACATAGGAAGGCACCCGGAAACTTCAATGAAGATTACGCCCCAGTCAGCATCTGCTCTTGTGCTCTTTTGTAGTATCGCACCACTCATGGCTGGATGACCCCGTGGTTCATACATTAACCATTGTCGGATGTGATCTAGATTTGCCATGAAGTTAAGACGTTTTTCAAACATAGTATTACCAGGAATCTCATCAATCCCACTTGTAACTACGCGCGTGGGCATGCCTTCAGTATGCGATTCCACTGTTGTAACAGTGCGCAGACTATTTTTCACTTAATTACTTTCTGTTTTTATAAAAATCTAATACTTGCTTAATATCTTTATTAAGCTGAGCCATATCATTTGCTGGAAGGGGCAATCTTGGCAATCTCGTTGGACCGCCATAGCGACCAACAGCCTCCATTGCTACTTTAATTGCAACAATAAACTCTTTTCGGCTATCCCAATTAAAAAGGTTATGGACAGCTGCATATATTGGCTTTGCTTCATCATATTTGCCCGCCACGCAAAGGTTATAAAGCTCAACTGATTCTTTTGGTAGTGCATTTGGAAATCCAGCGATCCAGCCAACAACGCCACCAGTTGAAAGTTCAAGTAAAACATCATCTGCACCAACTAGAACTTCAATTCTTGGGGCGTAGTGATGTAATTGCCAAACTCTGCGGACGTCTCCAGAAAATTCCTTAATCGCCACCACATTCTCGGCAGCTTCAGCAATTCGACCCACCAACTGAGGTGTTAGATCAACCTTGGTATCAAATGGATTGTTGTATGCAATTATTGGTAAACCAACTTTGCTTACCTCTTTATAGTGGGCAATGATCTCTTCATCATTTGCTCTATATGCAGTTGGCGGAAGCAACATTACGCACTTAGCACCTAATTCAGCGGCTTGCTCAGTCCAACGTCGAGATTCGGCCGCACCATATGCAGCAACACCTGGAACAACATTAAATCCAGCCGGAGCGGCCTCTAAAGCAGTTTTTAAAACTTGAGTTCGCTCTTCAGGTGTTAATACTTGGTACTCACCAAGAGAACCATTTGGGATGGCACCGTGCACACCATTTGCTGCTTGCCATTTAATGTGGTCGGCATATTTATCAAAATCTATTGAAAGATCAGATTTAAATGGAAGTGCGGTTGCGGTTAGTACTCCATGCCAAGGTTTATTAGGTGTCATGGCTAAACCTTATTCGCCTGCTGCTAAAACACCAAGTGGGATCGGTGAAATTATTGGACGGTTCACAGCAGAGATCCGGTCTGTATCGGTAGGTGAGATATTCAATTCAGCCGCTACTAGATCAACAACCGATCTGCCACACACTCTGCCCTGACAAAGACCCATGCCGCATCGAGTAAATAATTTTGCAGTTCTTGAATCAGTTGCACCAAGCTCCTCGATTGCATACTTCAAATTGCCAACCGAAACCTCTTCGCATCTACATACCGTGGTTTCATTCTCTAACCAAGTTAGCCAGCCAGATTTAACTGGGTAGGACCTTATTAATGCATCTGCAAATCTTTGTTTTTTAGCTCGTCTTTTTTTATGAGCTTTTGAAATTTCAACCTTGCAGCCAACAAATTTCGCTGCCGATATTCCAGCAATGACTCCCTCTGCCATTGAAAGCTCAGCTCCGCCTATTCCAGTTAATTCACCGGCAACAAATATCCCTGGAATAGAGCTTTGTTGATTTGAATCTGCCTCTGCTACTACACCTTTATCCTTTGCAACCTTTAACTTACAACCCAAAGCTCCAGCCAGCGAGGTATCGGCGGTAAAGCCCCATCCAATTGCTGCAACATCACATTTAACATTTCGAGTTTTCTTCACCTTAAAATTTCGCTTGATGGTTGCAACATCAACAGATTCTAATTTTCCGTCAACACCTTTATGAGCAGCAATTACTGCTACTCCAAATCTAGCCCTTACTTTGCCTTGACTGATAGTTTTTATATAGTAAAAAGCCTCTTTTAATTTTGTGATGTTTTCTAACAATGTCAGCGGGGAGAGGAGCCAACGCCAAGATTTGTTTGCCTCAAGCAGCTCAACTACTTGACCACCGGCTTTAATAATTCCAGCAGCAACTGGTAGCAGGAATGGACCACTTCCAGCAACAACAACTTTATTTCCAGCTAAAACACCATGACCTTTAATCAAAGATTGAACACCACCGGGTGTCATTACACCGGGAATATCCCAACCAGGAAATGGCAAAGTGCGGTCATAGGCACCTGTACACAAAACTAGATTTGCAGTATTGATTATTTTCTCTTCACCTTGATGCAGAATTCTTAAGGTATTAACACCATCTTTGTGGCTTGCACTCCAAATTTGCGCACCATTCCAGACAGTGATTTCCTTACGAACTTTAACTGCATTCATTAGAAGCATTCCAGTATCAAGGTCAAAGTGTTGATCCTTCTGACTCTCAATTGGCTCACTTGAATTTCGCCAGTACTGGCCACCTAATCTTTGATTACTGTCCAACAACAAAACTGGCGCACCGGCAGCTGCTGCAGCTAATGCTGCACTTAATCCGGCAGGGCCTGCACCAACGATTACTACATTATGCATGGCTACCTACTTGAGTTTGAACATTCATGCCAGCAGTAACTTCTATCAGGCATGCCCGTTGATTTCCAACTCCATTAATGACAACTAAACAATCAAAGCAAATACCAATCCCACAGAAAATGCCCCGCTCATTTTCGTTAAATCTAGTTGTTCTAAGGGTGCGTTGATTTGCCGCAAGTAATGCTGCACCCACTGATTGGCCTGGTAGAGCCAACATTTTTTGGCCATCAAATGTAAATTCAATATTAGATTGCAAGCGCTTCTCCTTCTTTAAATCGCTTCGGAGAAAAAGGTGTTGGATCCATAAATGCTTTTGTTCCGGTAATTTGTGACACTAGTAGTTCACCAGTTGCCGGAGCTAATCCAATACCAGCACCTTCATGTCCTGCTGCATGCCAAAGACCTGAAACATTTGCATCCTCACCAATTACTGGCAAATGGTCAGGGGCGTAGGGACGAAAACCGCGATATGCCCGAAGTAGTGCAATATTGGAAAGTATTGGAAAAAGTGAGATCGCTTGTCTGGCAAGCTGGCGAAGAACTGCAACATCTAGATCTGATTTAAAACCAACTCGTTCTCGAGATGCACCTATTAAAATCGTTCCACTTTCTGTTCCCTCTACAACAGCAGAAGATTGCAGATCAGCATCACTGCTTGCAACATTGGCAACATAATCTGCATCATAAACTTTATGGTGCACGATCTTTGGAGCTGGCGCAGTAACTAAAATAAATCCACGTCTTGGCATAATCGGGAGGTAGGATCCAGCCATTTTTGCGATCTCACCAGCCCAGGTTCCGGTGGCATTAACAATTATTGGGCTGCTGTAGCGATTCTTTTCGGTAACTAAGCCAACAACTTTTCCAGATTCAACAGTTATTGATTTAACATTTTCGCCTTGCATGAAAACTCCACCTCGCTTGCGAACAGCGCGCATGATGCAGGCTGCCGCCAGCATTGGTTGGCATTGCGCATCCTGCGGATAAAGAACTGCATACTCAACATCTTTTGAAATATGTGGCTCGATCTGTCTAATTCCAGCTGCATCTAATTGAACGACCTCAATACCATTTTGAGCTTGTAGCTTTGAAAGCTTTTTAAGATTATCAATTCCTTGTGAGCTTCGAGATATAACAACGCCGCCTTTATCTTCTAACTCAAACCCGCCACCAACATCGGTATTTAACTCAAACCAGGCATCTCTAGATCTAAGTGCAAGAGTTAATTCTGCAGAGGGCTCTTTGTCTGAAACTAAAATATTTCCTTCACCAGCCCCAGTAGTTCCACTGGCAACTGGACCTCGATCAATGACTAAAACTTTTAAACCCGCATTAGTTAGCGCCAGGGCAGCACAAGCACCAACTAACCCTGCACCAATCACAATCGCATCTGGGTTTTTCATGAAGCAAATCTACTGTTAGTACCTTGATTTAACTATCGACAGTGGGTGAATTCACCTGCCACACCCAATAAGATCAGGGCAACGGGCAAAGAATGGTGGCAAATAAGGTGGGGTTAGTTCTAATTCAAGGGGCTGAAAGTTTGCTTGCCGACCGAGCAATCGCCCAAGTTATTTCCAGTAAATCAGGGGCTGAAGTTATTTCACTTTCGATTGAAAACATTGAAGTTGGAGTTATAACAGATAATTTGGCACCATCATTATTTGGTGATGAAAGAATTGTAGTAATAAAGGAAATTCAAGATTTGGATTCAGATTGTTCAGAAGAGATAGTTAGTTACCTAGAAAATCCTGACGATAATTTGACCCTAGTACTTTGGCACAAAGGTGGAGTTAAGGGCAAAGCTTTAGTGGATAAATTGAAGAAAAGTGGCGCACAAATAATTTTGGCTGAAGCGATTAAAAAAGAGGGTGAGAAGTCAGAGTTTATTAGAGGTGAGTTTAAAAAGTTAGATCGTAAAATCACCACTGAAGCTGTCCAAGCCTTAATTGATTCGCTAGGTAATGATTTGAGAGAGTTAAGTGCCGCTTGCTCACAACTTGCCTCCGATGTAGTAGTTGGAAAAACTATTGATGAAGAGGATGTGGTTTCCTATCAATTGGGTAGAGTCGAAAGCACTGGCTTTGATGTTGCCGATGCTGCATTAGATGGAAATACCCCGATTGCCATAATCAAGCTTAGAAATGCTCTTGCAACTGGCACTGACCCGATATTAATTGTGAGCGCTCTTGCCTCTTCAGTTAGAACTTTGGCAAAAGTTTCAGGCGCATCTCGTTCTGCAAAGTCCTTTGAGTTGGCACAATCTTTAGCGATCGCTCCTTGGCAAATTGATAAAGCCCGTCGTCAATTGATTGGCTGGAGTGATAATTCAATTTCAAAAGCGGTAGTGGCAATCTCAGCTGCAGATGCTGATATTAAAGGAGCGGCTTCAGATCCTATTTACGCCTTGGAACGGGCAATTATGACGGTTTGTGCTGCCAGAGGGTCTCGCTAAATAGGCTCAGTTTGAGCCTAACGGGTATGCGCTGATACCCTTACGACCTTGCTCAATACGATTTAAACAAACAACGAGAAAAGGTAATTCAAGTGGCAAACATTAAGTCCCAGATCAAACGAATCCGCACTAACAACAAGGCGCAGGATCGTAATAAGGCTTATCGATCAGCTCTTCGCACTGCCATTCGTAAATTTCGCGATGCAGTAACTGCCGGAGATGCCACAAAAATTAAATCTGAGTTTCAAGATGCTTCTCGTACATTAGATATGGCTGTTTCAAAAGGCGTAATTCATGCCAACAATGCAGCTAACAAAAAGTCAGCTATGGCTAAATTAGCCAACAAAGCTGGCGTTCGTTAATTTTCTAGAAACCCTTAAGGCATAAATGCCTTCCATCTCCAGTGCTAAAGCGCCGCAGCCTGCTGCAACAAATCCTGCGCAAATTAGAAATTTTTGCATAATTGCCCATATCGATCATGGCAAATCAACCTTGGCAGATCGAATGCTTGGAATTACAGGTGTAGTCGAAGATAGAAATATGCGCGCTCAATATTTAGATCGCATGGATATTGAAAGAGAACGTGGAATTACAATTAAAAGTCAGGCAGTTAGATTACCTTGGCGTTCAGGTATTGATGGGCAAGATTACATTTTGAATATGATCGATACGCCAGGCCATGTGGATTTCACTTATGAGGTTTCGCGATCACTTGCAGCATGTGAGGGTGCAATCTTGCTTGTTGATTGTGCACAAGGTATCGAAGCGCAAACTCTGGCAAATCTTTATCTGGCTATGGAGAATAATTTAACGATAATTCCGGTACTAAATAAAATTGATCTTCCAGCAGCTCAACCTGAAAAATTCGCAGAGGAGCTTGCCAATCTGATCGGATGTAAGCCGGAGGATTGTTTAAGAGTTTCAGGCAAAACTGGCGAGGGCGTTGAGGTTCTATTAGACCAGATAGTTAAACAAATGCCACCTCCTGTTGGAGATCCAAAAGCACCCACAAGAGCTTTAATTTTTGATTCCGTTTATGACTCCTACCGTGGCGTAGTTACCTATGTAAGAGTTGTTGATGGACATTTATCTCCACGAGATCAAATTCAAATGTTCTCTACCGGAGTTCGCCATGAAATGTTGGAAGTTGGCGTGATTTCTCCTGAACCAATTGCTGGAAATGGTTTAGGTGTTGGCGAAGTTGGTTATTTAATTACCGGTGTTAAAGATGTAAGACAGTCACGAGTTGGAGATACGGTAACTACTTATAACAACCCTACAACGGTGGCATTAGCTGGATATAAAGATCCAAAACCAATGGTTTTCTCCGGTTTATTTCCTTTAGATGGTGCTGAATATCCGATGTTGCGTGAAGCATTAGATAAGTTGCAACTTAATGATGCTGCATTAGTTTTTGAGCCAGAATCGTCAGCTGCGTTAGGTTTTGGTTTTAGATGTGGATTTTTAGGACTATTGCATATGGAAATTGTTCGTGAGCGATTAGAACGCGAAGCTGGATTAACGCTAATCTCAACTGCTCCTAGCGTGGTTTATAACGTAACGCTAGATGATGGCAAGAAGTTAGTAGTTACTAATCCTTCTGAATATCCGGATGGGAAAGTTGCAGAGGTTCAGGAACCAATCGTAAAAGCAACAATATTGGCACCCAGTGAGTTCATCGGAACGATTATGGAGCTTTGTCAGCAGCGCAGAGGCATTCAAAAAGGTATGGACTATTTATCAGAAGATAGAATTGAAATTCGCTATACATTACCACTTGCTGAAATCGTCTTTGATTTCTTTGATCAATTAAAGTCCAGAACTAGAGGTTATGCCTCACTTGATTATGAACCAATCGGTGAAGAAGCAGGTGACCTAGTTAAAGTAGACATCTTGCTCCAAGGTGAAAAGGTAGATGCTTTCAGCCAAATCATTCATCGAGATAAAGCTTATTCATACGGCGTTAAGATGACGGAAAAACTTCGTGAATTAATTCCACGTCAACAATTTGAGGTGCCAATCCAAGCTGCAATCGGTGCAAAAATTATCGCTCGTGAAAACATTAGAGCCATCAGAAAAGATGTACTAGCCAAATGTTATGGCGGCGATATCACACGTAAACGAAAACTTTTGGAGAAGCAAAAAGAGGGTAAGAAGAGAATGAAGATGGTTGGCCGTGTTGAGGTTCCTCAGGAAGCTTTCATCGCCGCTTTAACAACTGATTCAGATAAAGTGAGTGAAAAGAAAAAGTAAGTGAATCTTGCCTTTTACATTCACATTCCATATTGCGTAAAGCGATGCGGCTACTGCGACTTTAATACCTATACCCCTGCGGAATTAAAGATTTCAACAGGGCTTGAACAGATATCAAACTCTTATATAGATCTACTGCTTCAAGAAATAGATTCAGTACGCGAGCAAATTGTTGGAGAAATTACGGTTCCTTCCATATTTTTTGGGGGCGGAACTCCTTCACTTATGCAGCCAAATGATATTGGAAGAGTTATATCAAAGATTAAGACGGAGTTTGATTTACCGCTTAACTCAGAAATTACTTTAGAGTGCAACCCGGACACGGTAACTAAAGATAGTTTAGAGAATTTCAAAAAAGTTGGGATTAATAGAGTTTCATTTGGTATGCAATCTGCCGTTCCACATGTGCTTGCCACTTTAGATAGAACTCACAAACCAGAGAACTTAGCGCAAGCGACAACTTGGGCTAACGAAGTGGGATTATCTGAAATTTCAGTTGATTTGATTTATGGCACACCCGGTGAATCAATCACAGATTGGCAAACCTCCATAGATGCCGCACTAGCGTTACCAATTACGCATATCTCAGCTTATGCTCTAATTATTGAAGAGGGAACAAAGCTGGCAGCACAAATTAAACGTGGTGAGATTCCTGAAGTCGATGATGATTTAGTTGCAGAGAAATACTTGATCGCTGACAAAGCATTTAAAGAAGCAGGATTTGAGTGGTATGAGTTAAGTAATTGGTCTAAACCTGGCTCTGAGAGTAAACATAATATGGCTTATTGGAATGGTGATAACTGGTGGGGTGCTGGACCTGGTGCGCACTCACATTTGGATGGTAAAAGATTCTGGAATGTTAAGCACCCAAATCTATATAAAGAGAGAATTCAAAATAAACAATCAGCAGTTGCTGATTCTGAAGTACTTAAAAAAGATCAGATTGAAAGTGAGCGCTTAATGCTTCTACTTAGATTACCCTCCGGAATTGAGAAGCAAACTTTGAATCAAATTCAGTTATCAGAACTATCTGAGTTTGTAGAAAGTGGCCATTTAGATCGCGCTAATTGGAATCAAGGTCGCGCCTCATTGACCCTAAATGGGCGATTAATTGCTGATCGAATTCTTAGAAAAATCCTCTTGTAGTACCTTTTGCTTATGAGTAATGCGATGCCAGGACGGCAACTTGAAATCCTAAAAGCGATTGTGGATGAGTATGTTGCTACAGAGGAGCCAGTTGGTTCTAAGACTTTGGCTACTCGCGCGGGATTAGGAGTATCGCCAGCCACCATTAGAAATGAAATGGCGTTGCTAGAGGATGCTGGTTTAATTACTCAGCCGCACACGAGCGCTGGAAGAATTCCGACCAATAAAGGTTACCGAGTATTTGTTGATCAACTAGCTGAAGTTAAACCTCTTTCAAATGCTGAACGTAAAGCCATAGA